>Ga0325405_1002167_pt1 | contig 20172 bp, 12 predicted proteins | sample PopdelMetagenome_21_FD_205663 | JGI IMG/M metagenome (GOLD analysis project Ga0325405, IMG submission 205663) | Populus deltoides microbial communities from Bellville, Georgia, United States - Xylem-Control-R2 | ecosystem: Host-associated > Plants > Phyllosphere > Stem > Wood/Secondary xylem...
AGCTTGAGTGTAGAGTTGAGTTGAGAAGATTCTCCTCCTCTTTGTTTGTATTGTTTGTAAGCTTCATTAATACAAACCAGTAGCTCCGTGGAGTAGGCAAGTTGCCGAACCACGTAAATTGTGTGTGATTGAGTTCTGGAAATAGCCCAACAGTTAATTCCATCTGCTAGAAGCTCAGTGAAGGACTCAATATCACCCATGCACTCCGGCAACTCTGTAAGTTGTGAACACCCCGAAATATTCAAACATACAAGAGACTTTGAATGTCCAATAGATTGATGTAACTCAACTAAACTTGAGCAACCTTCAAGCAGTAGTTTCTCTAGACTTGAACTGTGCAAGTTTGGTGTTTTAACAAGGTTCTTTGAATAACTGAGATCAATGATCTTTAGATTGTTGAGAATCTGTCAGAGCAGTGAGGAAAATCATTAAGTAATCATCAAAAGTTGTAACTTGTAAATATAAATTACATATTAGACAAGTTTTTAGGCATTTTGGTGTGTTTTGCACCTTTTTTTCCTTCCATAGTTCTCTGATGTTACTGTACTTCATATCAATAAAAACTACGCAGTCCAATGTAAAATCTGTTAGAAAAGTTTAGGATGGAAACAAATATGGAGTTGGCTTAGAGGCGTGAAAACACTATTTTTCAGGTGTTTATTTGTCCCACACAGAGAAAACATCTCTAAACCTCTAAAAGAATGAGAAGATAAGACCAAGAAAAGAATGTCTTTTTGTTCTTTCTTTTTTGAATAGTAACATACTTTTATAGACTTGAAACATAACGATGAAACAGTATAACTGTTCATCAAACAATATGACTTTTGATGAAACAATATAATTGTTCATCAAACATTATGACTATTGATGAAACACTATGGTTGTTTATCAAATAATATGATTATTGATGAAATAATATGATTGTTCATCAAATAGTATAACTATTCATATTAAGTTTCAAGTTCTAAATGATATTATAAATATCCATCATGGCTTATTTTACTACACAATAGAAACTCATACTTAGAAACAGATAAACTGTTTTTTTCTAATGTGTGATAAATATCTTTTCTTTATTCATTTACAAACTACACCAACAAAATCAGATGGCAAAAATCCCAAAGGACATTCAAGCCAACAAATCCACGTCAACACTTTAGAAAGCTGTTCGAAAGATCCGGTGAGGTCTGCTCCATTGATTTGCAGTAATTTAAGTTTTTCATTTTTGTAAATGATCCTGTGCTTAGTGATTTGTCTTCTGATCTTCTCACATCCAGTGTAAGGCCATTTACAACTTCTGTTCGCTAAAAAAACAAAAAATAAAATAAAAATCAATCGAACTTTCATATGATTGTTTGTAATAAGTTTGACAATAAAGATACACATGAATGTGCTTTTCTGTATGCGTTGAGTTCTTACCATCTGCATCTTGAGTACTTTCCACGCATCCTATTGACTCCAAATTCTGCTCCTTTGTGCAGGATTTTCAGGTGACTCTTCCTTAACGATCTCCCTTCCCATCTCTCGTAATAGATCATGCATGCTTATCGTTCCAGAATCATCAACTTTAATCAGAGACCGTTCAATGAGAGTTCCGAAATCATCTTCTGGATTCTTTAGTGTAGGTTCATCCAGTGTGTCTAAACTTATTCTAAGTTTTTTCTGAATTTCACAGTTTGGAAATTTTCTCAATCTGTCAATTACAGATTCCCATCTAGCTTGGTTTTTCCCAAACAAAGAAGAACCTAAAACCTCAAGAGCTAAAGGAAGCCCTCCACAGTATTCAACTACATCATTCGAAAGCTTAACATAATCTATTGCTGGCTTGGTATCCCTAAAAGCATGCTGACTGAAAAGCTGAAGGGACTCATCTGGGTTCAGTTCTTGAACCTGGTATCTTTGATCAACTTCAAGAAGTAAGCGTTCATCTCTAGTTGTAATTATTACCCTGCTTCCGCGACCAAACCAGCTTCGCTCTCCAATCAAAGCATTTAATTGGTCCAGATGATCCACGTCATCAACAACGACAAGAACTCTTTTGCGGCAGACTCGTTCTTTAATCAGAACCTTTCCTCTATCAACATTATTGATCTTCTCAGTATTTTGTCTTAAAATATCATGAAGAAGTTGTTGCTGTAGAAGAACCATATCCTTAGATTCTGATTCTTTGACATTCAAAAGAAATGAGCTTCCCTCGAATCCATATCCACAGTCATAGCAGAGTTGATTAAATACAACTTTTGCTATAGTCGTCTTTCCTATTCCTGGCATCCCATGTATGCCCACAATGCGTACATCCTCTGTTGCAGTGCTTAGGAAGTGAAAAATATTGTGAGCAAGCGGATCAATACCTACTAGGTGCTTAGGAACATGTAAGTACTTGGGGTCCAATTTAGTCAACACATCCTTGATAATCTCTTGGATAAATTTTGCTTCATGCCTGTTCATAGACAAAAGCAAGTCGTTAATAACGAGACAATTAAGTATGTTCATAAAGTATTGTATTGTTTCACATTGTAAAATATGTAGTGTATATATAATGACTCCATATATAAATGTGTGGAAGTGAATCTTATAGAGAAAAGGTATACCCATTTGCCATATCTTTGAGATTCCATCCAGATAGATTTCCTGCCTCCTCAAGAGCTTCTCTCCACTCCTTCACCTTCTCTTTAGAACGTTCTTCATGTTTAACAAATGCTTCAGCAAAACTGCCAGTCTGTTTTCTCACATCTGAAGGATCAATGTCATAGAATATAGGAAGAGCAATCTGACCAGTTTTTCTCTTTCTGCACTTGAGAATCTCCACAAGTTCATTGAGACACCATCTAGAAGAAGCATATCCTTTTGAGAAGACCACTGTAGATATCTTTGATTCTCGAATTGCCTTGAGGAGATGATCGGAGATTTCTTCTCCTCTAGGAAGTTCATCGTCATCTTGAAAAGTGTGGATTCCTGCTTGGACTAAGGCAGTATGTAGATGATCAGTAAATGTCTTGCTAGTATCTTCTCCTCTGAAACTCAAAAAGACATCATAGGCCCCTTGTGGTCTAGATCGAGAAGAATCTGGCTCTGTCATGGCAGCTGCAGAAATTAAGGCACGATTAATTAATTAGGAATGCAGCGATTGCAGGAGGTATCTGCTATCTTGCAATTATAACTAGTAAGGGATACATGTGAAGTGATCATCAAAGACAATGATATTTTAGAGAATTTCAACGCAATTACTATTAGAGAGTTGAAGCTTTAAGCTTACTTCTCTTTCGCGAGGACGAGTAATTTTCTTAACTGCATGGATCTAAAAAAAAGATTGTTGCTCAACACAATGACATTTTCTGAGCTATATATAAAATTTTCATCAATAAACTCATCAATGACGTCTATCTGAACATAAAGCTTTCAAATTATTGTTATGAGTGAGAAGACATGAAATTAAAACAAGAAAGAAGCAAAGAAGAGGTATAAGCTATACCTCTATATAACAAAGGGTTGGTTGGATTCCACAAGCTATGAAATTGCAGCAATCTGGGAGAGAGGTTAGCTGATTAATGAATACTGCTTCCAGCTAGCTGCCTTTGTTTGACGTCTCAGAACTGAACGGCTATTCCTGGGACGATACTTTATTCCAACTACCCAAACACGGTTATTAATTTTTGTTATTAACTCCCAAGTCAGTCTCCAATTGACATATAGTTTCCAAGAAGCAAAGAAGAGTTACCAGCAAGAATATGACGACATAAAATCCAATGCAACAATTATTTTCTTTGGCAATCTTCTTAGTGTTAATGTTGCTGTCATGCAACAGTTAATGTTGCCGTAAAGACTAAAACAAGGGAAATTCCTTTGTAAATGACAAGGAATTGGACGATAAATATTGAGTTGAACAAAAAAGGTTATTAATTTCCAAGTCAGTCCATGAATTTACATGTAGTTTCAAAGAAGCAAAGAAGAGTAACAAGCAAAAAAACATTATGTTTTCAAAACAATCAGTAGCAACTTAATGCATGCATGCAATCAGTAGCAACAATCGCAAAGGTTACCTCAATATGGTGTTTGAGTTGATCGGATTCCACCAACCTGGCGACTTTAAAGATCAAATTGCAGCAATCAGAAGGGTTAGCTGAAGAGTAAAGTATTGAGGAGTACTGAAGGCTAGTAGAGGCAATATTGTTTCGGAGAAAGAATATAAATGCTTTCTTGCAAATTATTAGCAATATAAGCAATAATTATCCAAAATGAAGGGTAACATATATAGGAAAAGGAGCTTGGAAATTTCTTTAGCAGCGTGTGATCAAGGTAATTTCCCGGTTGTTGCTGATTGATTATAGTTGTTGCTTTAGCATCTAACATTGCCACGAGGACTAAATTTTGAAATATATATTTTTTATTTAAAATTATTTTTTATATATATTTTAAAATTATTTTTACTGATGTTAAAATAATTTTTAAAAAATAACAAAAAAATATTATTTAAAAACTTCACAAAACTTAACTATCAAGTTATCTAGTATTTTAATGAAAGTGAAAGGACAGCATTTTATTTTTATAGTACTTTAAAGGAAACATTGATATAAAGGTGGATTGATTTTGTTTTTCCACGTTAAAGCCGGAGACGTACAGTGGATCCCCTGAGGACGAATAATGAGTGGTAGAAGCCTATTTTGTGAGTTATTAAAGACTTCTTCCTGTCAGTCAATGCGCGTATGAACACCAACTCTTTTTCAAAAAAAATTTCGTTTAACCCTTTCCAAGTTGAGCCAGAGATGTACTGTGCATCCCCTTAGGATGAATAATGAGTCGTAGAAGCCTCTTTTGTGAGTTATTAAAGACTTCTTCCTGTCAGTCAATGCGCGTATGAACACCAACTCTTTTTCAAAAAAAATTTCGTTTAACCCTTTCCAAGTTGGAGCCAGAGATGTACTGTGCATCCCCTTAGGATGAATAATGAGTCGTAGAAGCCTCTTTTGCGAGTTATTAAAGACTTCTTCCTGTCAGTCAATGCGGGTATGAACACTAGGATATGTCACAAAACACATTATTTTTGAAAGGTAATTTTTTTCCCCTATTGTTTTGTTTGGAATTTATGTTTTTTTTGTTTTTGTAAAATAACAGTGTTTCTCTCACTGCGCTTGTAATCAAGTTGTTGATTGGTGTTTTCTATCTTTTTTTTTTCTTTGATGTAACGTGAACCATGCTTTTAAAAATTTTTAAATTTTTTTTTTGTTAAAAATAATTTTTTTATATTTTCAAATTATTTTGATATTCTAATATCAAATTTAATTTTTAAAAAAATAAAAAAATATTATTTTAATATATTTCTAAATTAAAAACATTTTGAACCGCAATCGCTAACGTAATCTCAAACAGGTGCTAGTCATTTTTATACGGGCGTTAAACACAACCACTAATACTTTGAGAGCTTGTTCGGGATTGCAGTGACGGTTACAATTTAAAGTATTTTTTACTTAGTAATAAATTAAGAAGATATTATTTTTAAAAAAAAATTATTTTTAACTTTAGCATTTGAAAACCATATAAAAACAATAAAAAATTATTAATTTTTTAAAAAAATTAAAATTTTTAAAAACATATTCCCGAACATAGCTTGTATTCAACTTCTTGATCGGCAGTTTACATGGGAACAGACGAAGGGCTAAAGACTTAGACTTCGGTGGATGGACGATGGCTGTATTATCACTGAACTTCGCTCAAGAAGCTCAACCACTTTGCGTGCTCGAGCTTCCCATATCTACTAATCATGAACCTCCTTGAATCTTCAGTATAAATCCTTTTTCCAGGGTCTCGCCTCGGGATGATCTCTTACCCACCGGACTCATAAATCATAAGGTGATAGTGTAAAACACCTGTTTGAAAAACTCTTTTTAGAGCCACTTGTTCTTTCAACAGCTTTCAAAAAGTTATGCCAGAGAGAGAACATGTTCTGTTGGAAATTATTAGCAATGCAATAATTGTTAAAGGAAGAAGGTAAAATGTACAGGAAAAAGAGGAAGGAGATTTCTCTAGCATTTTTTCCAAAGAAGACTTTACTTTTTCAAAGGAGATGGCATACTCACATTGCGTGTCTAGCACCATTGATTACAAAACCGCGTTGTTGGGTATGTCGAAGACCCTGGCCCTACCACTCCATCCCCACATGTATTTGGCTGCTTCCATCTCTCAGCCCTGCCTTTTGGTTTGAGGGTAATACTTGTTATTAATTTTATTTATATAAAATATATTTATTATTTAAAAAAAACATTTTTTTTTTTTATCTTTAACGTTATTTAAAACATGTTATTAATTTTATTCGTATAAATTTCCACGGAGAACTTGCATATCTCTTCTCTAACCATTTATTGGTGTGACCTTCGTGGAAATTCTAAACAAGACTTTGACCTGTAAGTTGTAAACTTTGATTATTCAATTTCACTCTTGTGTTTGTGTTTCTGTTTGTGTTTTTATCCAAAGCTCTAACCATTTATTGGTGACCTTCTACAGTGCGTCAGTGATATTAAAGCGGGGTTCTTTTTATCCAAAGAAGACTTTGACCAGGCGTCAGCCTATTAAATCTTCGCTTAAAGAATGTTTTTTGTTTTCTTTTTTAAAAAGAAAATTATAGAAATAATTAAAAGAGCCATGGTGTTTTTTTATATATATAATTATTGAACATTTATTCTTTTTAATTTCATCATTTTTTTTTGTTATATTAGCATGGTTTTTTTCCTTACAATCCTTTCAATTTGCATTATGAATATTTCAGCATGAATTAAAAGATTATTTGGTGGATTCGGTCTCAAATTATAGTTAAAAATTAAAATTAAAATAAGGGGTGCCGACTTTAACAAAGAAAAACAAAATAAACATGGTTTAGATTTTGACATGGAAAACTTCAATTTGCTCCCTGGAGTTCTAGTTTTCCTATCATGGAAAACATGGGTTTAATTAATGAATTGATAAGTTTGAGGACTTAATTGAGCTTAGAATTAGTTTAATTAATGAAAGAAGTGGCTTAATTGTAGAAATATTAAAGTTTGGAATCAATTAAGGATTAAATTGATTAAACTGGAAGACAAGGACTGTGTTGTAAAAGGCACAAACATCCAGGGGTCTGATTACAATGTTCCCAGGGGCCTGATTAGAAGATGTCAAAACGTAAAATGACTAAATTGCAAAAGGGCCGCCCCAGTCAGAAACGGCGCCGTTTTGTTCCATTCTTCGTCTTCTTCCCCTTGGAACAGAGGAGACCACCTGAGAAGGAAATACAGAATGCCACCCAGACAGGCAACTCACACCACCAGACACATTGCAATGCCCACGACTTCCATCACCAGCTTCTCAGTTCGTTTTCGTGTCCTGCCGCCATAACAAGCCATTGAGGCGTGGAGGAAACCACCACCAACAGTCCAGCGATGGCAGGACTGTTGGTGTCCCAATCCGGCCAAAACACAAAATCCCAGGCCTTATCACTATCATGGAAGATAGGCAGCAGGACAGAATGCCTATAAAAGGTAGAGGCATAGATGACGAAAACAAAAGAGAGGGAGGAGAAAGAAAGAAAAAAGAAGAAAAAAGGGGGAGGAGAAAACAGGGGAACGAATAACAGGGGAGAGAAAAAGAGAGCAAATCAACTTGACTAAAAAAAACACAAACCAAAAGAGCAGAAAAGAAAAGAGGAGGAGGAGAAGGCAGAAGAAGAGTAGTGGAAATTCTAGAATCCCAGCCAAAAGTCAGCAACATCTCTCGCCAGCACCGAACGCATGTAAGTCTCTATTTTTTCCCTCATTTGGTAATTTAATTACGCAGACACTGTAGCAAGCGTGCGAACCCACGCACGCTTGCAGACGTCTGAACCATTAACTGCTGGGCTGGACCACCCCAGTGTAAGAAAAGAGGAATGGGCCGGGTCTGGACCTCAGGTACAGACTGTTTTTTTTATGCCTTGAGCATATTTTTTATACCCCTCCCCTTTTTATATCAAAAGATTCTCAGAATATTTGGGGCCTTCATGGATTTATTTTTGTACCCCTCGCACATTATTTTTTTATTTACTTTTTTCATTGCGTTTTGTTTTTTCATGTTATATGCTCAATTTGTGGATCATGACTGTTAAATACAAATATGTCATGCAATATATTTTTTTAGACTTGTCTAAAAATAGTAAATAATAAAAAGGGATAAACAAAAAAAAAGCATAGAAAATTTATTTCTCTTTCATAAAAAAAATCAAAATTTTGCAAATTTATTCATTGACGCCAGAGTTGGGAATATCGTATTTTTTTTTAGATTTTGAGCAATATTTACCAACACCATATTTGAAAATATTCATTGACGCCAAAGTCAGGAACATGATAAGAATAATAAAAAAAAAGGAAAGAACAAACTCTTAGTGATTTTAGACAAAACCAGTAATGTAGTTTGTCTTAGAAATAACACGTAAGGGGTGATAACATCTTCTTTTTTGCGAAACAGTCCCGTACCATAAGAATCTCTGTTAACTAGTTAAGGTTTCTAGTGACCATAATACTAGGTGGTAACTCCTTGAACTAGACATTTCCCTTCAAAGAACAAGATGTCAGATATCTGTTCTTTTTTCATGAAAACTTTTAATTGGTCGTCGTGATATTCGGGTATGACAACATGCATGAACATAAAAACCTTATTAACAATAAAAGAAATATGTAGCCATGTAAAAAAAACTCCAACCATTTTGTTGTAACCCAATTTTGGCCCATTGGCTTTTAATTTAATTTTATAGGGTTTAAAATATAAAATTAAAAGATCAGAGATTTATTTCGATGAAAAGTGTGATTTGTCAACTTGCGTGAAAACTAGGGACTACAATGTGCTTTTGTCATTCTATCTTTATCTTCAAGATAATCTCTATGTTCAAGATAATCCTTGTCTTTAAGATAATGATAGTTATCTACTTTCAAATTTAATTCTTAATCAAATTCAAACTTCAAATAAGAGAATGAGTTTGATTGAAACTTGATTTCTCACACGCGAAGGAACTTTTGCACTATAAATACAGATCTCAGTGTATGCAGAAAGGGAAGAGAGAAAGCAAAAAGAAAAAACCACAGGAGAAGGCCATTACCAAAAACCCTACAAAAAAGATAAATAAAAAAAAGACATTTACAAAAAAAAAAGGGCGCGACCGAATCCTAGACTAGCCGCCGCTGCCCCCTCCCCTCAGCTTCCTTCCTCCTCTTTTTCCCCAATCACCAAAAAGCAGCTGGAGCAAGCCCTCCGTGGCTTTTCTTTTCCTCTCTGGCTTGAGACCAAAATCGCCACCACACCAGCCTTGGCCTCCCCTCTCAGCCGAACAAACATCCCCAACCATCACCATTGTCTTCGCCTTCGTTTCCCAATAATAGCACAAAGCAACAGCACAGGAAAGAAATACTAGGGAAGACACTAAAAAACAGAAACAGAGGGGAAAATAGTAATAGTCGGGCAGCCCTCTATCACCATCTTCATGGTCTTCGCCTTCACTCCGCAGCTACACCAGCCCCAACAGCTCTTCCACACCGGAAACATCTAGCGGTCCTCCATTGAAGCAGCTACACTGATCTCAGCAACACTGGAAGCCGCCATCCTCAACCGCGACAACCATTTACCTTGTCGTTTTTGTCCTCACTAGCGCAGCGTCTTCAACAGGCCCAGCACCGCAAGCTTCCCTCTGGCAGCAGCGACTTGCAACTCCAGAACGACCACACCACAGAGAACAACAAGTGGGATTTTCAACCGTTAGCGGTTGCTCGATCGTCACCATCGTCTTCACCCACACGCTGCAGCTGCACCAGACTCGTCTTGTATTGTTACAGAAACATATTCATAAAAATGAGGAAGCACAGGACAAACAGAGAGGAGGGAATATCATTGGAGAACAAGAAGAAACAAAAGAGGAAGAGAAAGCAGTCGGCCAGTTTTACTCCACCAACGCCTTCAGTCGCTGCCTCGCTAGGTAAGTCTTTCTTCCCCTGTTTTGCCAAATTAATTACGTTACTACTGTAGCATGCATGCGTGAGTTGTTCATGCATGTGTAAGTTGTTCACGCATGCATGCAACAGTGGCCACCCGAGTCACTGGTTTGGACAAGTGACCCGACCTTTTTTTTTTAGTTTTGAGACCGGGCTACATAAATAAACAAAAAAATGATAAAAAAAGAAAAAAATAGTTTATGTTTCTTTTAATACAGAATTTTGCGGATTTATTCACTGGCATCAAAGTCAGGAATACTGCACTTTTTGGGTTGTGCAATATTTATCAACGCCAGAGTTGGAAGTATTTGTAGTTGATTATTCACTGACGCCAAAGTCAGGAATATCCTAGGTGGACCATGAAAAGCGTAATACAACAAACTCTTAGCAATTTTAAGACAAAACCAGCAATGCAGCTTGCCTCAGGTATGACGCTTACGGGGTGATAATATCTTCCCTTTCGCGTAATCAGTCCCGTACCGTAGAATCTCTGTTGACCAGTTAGGGTTCCTAGTGACCATAATACTAGGTGGCAACTTCTTGAACAAGACCTTTTCCCTTAAAATAACAAGATCTCAAATATCTGTTTTTTTTTCGATCGAGAGATAATTCTTTAACAGGTCGCCGTGGTATCCGGGTGTGACACACTTGATGATATAAAGTAAGGTCAGAATAAGTAGAACCATTGTTAAAGATGGCAAAAAGACGAGAATCAACAGTTATCGATGTAGATATTGGTTGATATTGGGACATGCTAGCCTGGTGCACAATGTTAGAGGCATAGCAAGACTACGAGAAAATTAACTTATGAGATGTTATACCTCAATACCAAGAAAATAAATCAAACAAGCAATCAATTGAGTCTATAAAAGAAGATTATTATTTGTGATAACGATATCATCAATAAAAACCAAAATATAGATGCAAATAATTGATTATTAGTATATTAAAAGGAAAGTGTCAATTTGACACCCATAAAAACTAAGACCTAAAAAAATGGCAAAGCTTATCAAACTCTGCAAGTGGTGCCTATTTAATTCCATAGAAAGACTTGTGAAGTTTACATACATAAGAAGGAAGGTGAAGATCAACAAAACTCAGAGGGTGTTGTATATAAACATCCAACTAACAAATAAACCAGTATTGGAAAATAGTAATAGATAAAACTATCTAAATTGTAATTGATTTGATAATTAGACTACGGGTATTGTCAAAGTCAATATCCTCTTGTTAATGATACTTCATAGCTACCAACCAGGTTTTATAATATTAAATGGACCTATTAGTTTTCTATTTAATCTTGGTTTTCTATTTAATCATATACACCTCGTTACAGTTAGCAACATTCATAAAGATATAAAAAAGAACTATAGGCCAAGTGTCATTACTGAATTGATTTTCGCAGCCATTATTAAATTCCATTTAGGATGTTGTTTAGCCTCAGTGTAACAAATAGGTTTGGATAAAGATGGTGAAGCAACCTTGGATAAACAAAAGATACAGGACAAGTTAGTTTTGAGGCTAATGTGGACAAAGAGCCATAAAGTGAGTACAAATAAAAGGATATGGTTAGAGATTCAGTGGAAAAGATGAATAGGAAGAGATATTATCCTTGATAATATTTTTTTTTTAGTTTAACATGGGTGTCCGGGCCAGCTTGCGCGCACCTCGACTAATCCTTGATAATCTTGATACTAGAAGTAATGGGTAGAGTCTTAGAGGTTGATGGATGATAGGAGATAATGCGTGATAGTGTTAAAGTTGGAGAATGGAAATTAGATTTACATTATCAGTAAATTAACAAATACAAATGAAAATACTAATGACATATTTTCGTTAGTAAATTATAGTGAATTTTACTGACATAAATATTACATCTGTATATACCAAGAGAATTACAATGAGAAAAGAAGAAATTAAAACAAAACCAAAAAATACAATGACATGTCATTTATACCAACAGAATTACCGATGGTATTAATACCATCGGTAAAATTCATTTGTAAACTTGTTGGTAAACTATTCACTTCTTCTTAGTATTGTTCATCATGTCAATTACAAAGGTATCACTGACGGATTAAGTTCTTTGTTATTTTTCAGAGAGCTTTGGAACTATTCACTTTTCAATTGCGCTGTTAATTATTGTTCTTTATAGACGAAATCACTAACGGATTGAAAAGTCATTGAAGAAATTTGGAGGGTTTTTGAAATTTTTTGATTAAAGTAAAAATTTAAATTAAATATTAAAGACAGAATCATCGACGAATTGAAAAGTCAATGGTGATATTTGGGGGATTTCTAAAATTTTTTGATTAAATTAAAAATTTAAATTAGATATTACAGATAGAATCACCGATGAAATGTTTATAAATATTAATATTTAATTATCTATCAGTAAAATCATTTGGAAAATGCCATAATAAAAAAAACTAGAATCTCTTATTTCATAACAGACACGCCTCTTCTTCTTCTTCTCTCTTCCCTTTATGTAAAAAACACGAACATTCTTTTTTTTTCTCTCTTCTCTTCTCTCCTCAACTCCTTTACTTCTCCTCCACGCTCAGATATGTCTTCTCCTATTTTCTTAATTTCTCTTCTTAGTTTTTTTTTAATTAACATACTTTATGAATTTGTTTTTTTCTTTTATCTTCCCAGCATCACTCGCAACTACATTAAGGTAAGATTTTTTTTGTGTTTTTTTTTGCATTATATTTTTTAATTTTTGTTGTTCTTAATAATTGTATGAATGTTGTTGTAGGATTTTTTTTTATATGAGATCAATTTTATTGTTTAATTTTAATTAAATTATTTTATTTGTTGTTAGATTATGGGTTCTGAAATAGATTTTCTAGGTTAGGTGGAAATTATTTTTTGTTGATTTATTTATTTGTTGTTGTTGTTTATTTTTTTATGTTATTTAATATTTGTTACAAATTTGTTTGAGTTGATTTTCTTCTTCTTTTTTCCAAGCAACTCAGTTCCTGAGTATTATGGAGTGTTGATTTATATTAATTTAATTATTTTCTAGTACTGTTAAATTGATTTTTTTAAAAATATTTTTAAATAATTACCGACTGATTAAGTTCGTTAGTGTATTTTAGAGAGTTGGAAAAGAAGTATTGTAAATATCATTGTGCTACTGTTTAATAACTGATGGAATTGCATATGATATTTATATCGGTTATATGACAAGTTTCCCGAGAGAAATACCGACGGAATGAGATGAATAATTTTTTGGCGCACTTTTCCTATCAGTAAATCCTTTGCTAATAAATATTTTTTTTATTATCGATAGATAAAAAAAATTACCAAGAGTTTTAGCGATGGAGCATTTTTGTCCATAATCTCGTTGATAAATTCATTGTCAATAAAATAATAGTATAAATACTGACAAAAAATTATGTCAATAAATATAAAAATTCTAGTAGTGTGAGACGCTGAAAATGGAACCAAAGATGGAGTAGCACAAGGCAATATGCTTAATTTTTATATTTTTACCATAGTCTTACTTTTAATTTTTTCATATCTTCTCTCTCTCTCTCTCTCTCTCTCTCTCTCTATATATATATATATATATATATATATATATATATATATATATATATATGAAGAAATAAATTCATAAAAATATGGGTTTTGGAGTGAAAAATCAATATTCAATTCTTGAATTCAAGCTAAACATTACCCAAATTGGATTTAGATTCATGGTATTGAGAAAGCCTATTTAAAAAATAATTAAATGAGAAAACCAACCTTGAAGAAGTGTGGTTGACTTATATACACGTTTAAAAAAAACAAAAAGGAGAAAAGTGAAATTTTTTATTATAAGAAAGAGAGATTTTCTTACTAGAAATTTTATAAATGTATCTCGATAAATAAAAGAATATCTTTTTAAAGAGAAATTCAAATTAATTTATCTTGGTGGACGGAGAAATCTAAGAAGGAGATTTATAACTTCGATGTTTATGATTTTCTCAAAATATATAAGTCAATCTGATTGAGAAAATAAGGCTAGAAGTCAGAGCTTAGAATTTGCTAATTTTAGGAAGAAAATCAGGAAAACAAATAAGAAAAGATTTTAGACAAAACAAAAGGAGGAAAAAAAAAAAGAAGAGAGAGAGAGAACGAGACCAAAGAAGAGAAAATGACCAGAGCTGCTTGGAAAGGTTTTTTCATAATTGACAACGTACGTTAGGTGCAAGAGAAGGAAGAAGGAGATTGAATCAAACTTTTATCAACAATTGAGAAATTCAAACTAAACATAGTTTATTCCTTATTATTTTCTTCCTTCTATCTCTGATGGTGGTTGTGGCTGTGTTCAAGACTTTGGTTTGTAATAATAATATTATTGTATCTAACAGCAGAACCCAAAGTGATATTGCAGGTCTGTGACAACAGAGGACAAGCTATAAGATCACAGACCACAATTACACAAAACAAATGCACGCAAATAAAGAAGAAAACCACAGATGGGTTTGGATATTTGAAGCAAGTAGTAATAGCAACAGTTGTTGTGCAGAGTAGTGAATGCCAGGACCAGTCCTCTTCCATGTTCGTAGGTCCTGAGATTTTTCTACTTTTGTTCATATATCCAGTGGAACAACAGCCAGGCTTTTTTCACCTTCTTTATAGAACTAACATTGAAATTAGAAAATCTGGTGTGCAAAGTAATGAATGGTTTATTTGGCTGTGACGATTTATACGAATTTTGACTCACAATACATCACTCTGAAAAATAAAGGAAACAAATTCTAAACAATTTTGGCTCTGATCTATTATCATATTCTTTAGAATAAATTAAATGCAACTATTCAAAAGAAACCATCAACTTAAATTCCAGCAGCAATCATAGACCCAAACTCTGATTTGATAAATTTTAAATGTGATAATAATAATCTACTCTGAAAATAAGCTACAAACGGTTTAAACAGTACTTTAAACCGACCTCAGGATTAAAGGAAAAGGAACAAAATAAAAAAAGAGCTCCAAAAATACTAGGTAAATACAAAAATTTCCAAAACAAGACCAAATTTGGGTATGTTCCCATCCTTGTAGGTAAGGAAGCATCCAACAATCAATCAAATTAAAAGTTCTGCCATGCTATACCCTGTATTCAGACTTCTTCTTAGACTTCGACTTGTCACTCGTTGATGCATGAGGATTGCTGCGGAATGCAGTACTGCGGAAAGCAGAACGGCAAGCACCCCATGCTTGCTGTAGGTCCTAAGTCTCCTTCTTTATCTGTGTTTAAGGCCTTCTTATGTGAAGTGCTAATTAATGCCTCTGTTCATTGCAGATACTTTCCAGAGGGCATTGATACTTCACAGTACAACAAATTTGATAACCCTGATGGCATATAAAACATTACAACCTGATCAACATCGTTCTGAAACGTGTTCGCATAGAAGGATTCCTAGTTTCGGATTACTATCATCTCTATCCCAAGTATCTGGAAATGATTTTGCATAAAAACGTGTTTATAAATAAATTAAATTTAGATGTTTGAAATAAATAGAATTCAATTCATTTTATTTTTTATATTACTCTCATTACCTTCATCTCATTTCTTCAAAGTTTTCTAAAAAAAGATATAGGTATTTTGAAAAAAAATAGTTTTAACATTAAATTTTTTTTCTATTTCAAATTGTAAATTAGAGGGATTAATATCTAATTTACTTTGTTATAATTTTTAAAGATTGAATTCTATGTAAATTTTAATTCTTAACACTAAAAATATTTTAAATATGAGATATTATTAAAAATTTCTAATTCAATTTAATTTAGTGATTTCCAAACATGCATGAGTTTTTGAAATTTGTGCTTTTCTCCATCTACTCTCTTAGATTCTTTCTTTAATCAATAGTGTAGTGATGAAAAAAATATAGTCTTCCTTTAACTCTTCCTAACAAATAAAAATTTATCTATTATAGAACAATACTTTCAAAATTCTTATTCCATAAAAATATTTTTATGGACAAGAGTAACGAATAATATTCTGAAGTCTAATCTATTATGTGTTTATGCCTAAATATTAGTCTTTTAAACAAGTTTATAACATTATAATTTATTTATAAAAAATCTTATAACTTGTCTAAGACATGATGCGACAAGAAACAAGATTTTAAATTAAAAAAAGGCTCAATTTAATTTAAATTGATTGATTTATTATTCATTTTAATTTATATATATAAAGCCTACAATATTTTATTAATTCACTTGTTAAGATTGATGTTGTGCAACAAACAATATCTAATACAACCACGCAGCCCATTAGTCCAATAATTTTGCTACCTAAAAAAATACTATATTTATTTAGTGATCATACACAACAAGATGATAATATCATAGCTAAGTGGGCATAAAGTGGGGAGTTTTCTTAAACCAATCCTTCGCCTAATCGAGATCACGAGGTGAGAACTTTTGCATGTCAATGCTTTTCCATAGGCTGAACGCACGAATCAAAAAAGCTTTCCACTGCTGCCTTGTAGAAAATCTCATTGAACCATGACGGGGATGATGAAGCAGATGATATGGTGGTGAAGGTATCGTTCTACCTTTTTCAACTTCGGACTCTTGGTTGTCAATCTCATGATGATCCGACGACCCTGAGCCTTCAAATGAAGTCCCGTAGTAATCAATGTCATGATCCCCCTCTGAACCTTCAAAAGACTCTTGGTTGCAAATGTCAGGATCCAACGCTGGAATTTGATCGTAGTTGCTCGGTCCAAATGGAAATGTCTCTATCACATGGATCCCACATCGTACCACTTCACTGTTTTCGGACCTCAATATCACATGTAGTTCCAATTCATCATCTCCACAGTATTTTTCCATTGCTATCTCAGGTTTGCTTATGACTATTACCCACCTACCACGGAAATAGGGTCTTGCATGTGTAGCTTCGAACAATGGAATACCGTTTCTTTTATTTTTTATAATAGCCTCGTATTCTTGACACCCACCACCTGAACAGACAGCCCAAATGGCCAAGCCTTGGAAAACTGGAGGTATACGAAATGATAATGAACATCCTTCTCCACGGTAGCAGAACCAATTTGGAATCATAGAATAATCGAAGGCTCTGTCATGACGATAATCGAAGATTCTCTGCATAAATATTGAATTCAAGGAATGCTGAGATTTTAGACACTGATTAATATATATATATATATATATATATATATATATAATTGTGTGTTTATTTGTGTGCAAGAGAGACAGAAATAGTACCTGAAGAAGCCAGTCCTTAGTATTTTTTGATAAATTACTCAGACCTTGCTTGCCGTCAATCTCAATGAAATTGTACAGCGGATAGTGAGACAGATGTGGTGGTGCAGTTATTCCTCCATCTCTTCCAACTTTAGACTCATGATCCCACTCTGACCCTTCAAATGAATCTGTCTTTTCAACTATCACATGGATCCCACATTCAAACACTTCAGCGTCTTCTCCCGTATAAAGTCCCACGCACAGTTCCAATTCCTCATCTTCACAATATTCTTCCATTGCCATCTCACTTGTACTTATGTATGTCATCAAATTGTGAGCGACCGAATCGCATACGTAAGCTTCAAACAATTGAATACCGTTGCTTTTATTTTTTATACACAATTTGGCGGCACCAAAAAGACCTATCAAGCCTTGACAGACAACCCCAACGACCAAGCCTTGGAAAACTGGAGGTACATGAAATGATAATGAACTTCCTTTTCCTCGGTAGCTGAACCAATTTGGAATCATAGTGAACTTGTCTCTGTGGCCGAACGCATAACATCGATTGAAGAGAATTTGATACCCATAACCACCGTAGCACAATGCCTGTATATATATAGATATATATTGATTTCAAGGAATGCTGAATATTAGACATTAATTAATGAATATATAGTATGTGTCAATTGTGTGCTTATTTGTGTGCAAGAGAGACAGAAATAGTACCTCAACAAGACTTCTCTTACAATTATTTGATGACTTGTGGTCGAAAACAGAGCGAATAATCCAGCCATGATTACTTAGACCTTCCATGCCTTCAATCTCTACTAAATCCGAACAACAAAACATATCCAGATTTAGATATTTTTTTGCTTGGATTGGTAGTCTTACCCATTGCATTGATACGCAACCATATGCATCCAAATGTTCTAAATTTGAGGGAAGCTCTGGGATTGATACAAGATTGCTGCAAAGCGCAATCCTCAAAAGCCGCAGCTTAGAAAGGATGCCGATGCCAGAAGGCAGACCGAAGAACTTGTTTCTTGATAGATCCAACTCTTCGAGAGAGGACAAACCTCCAAAATCAACAGCATTAGTTGCACGTTCAGACAAACCATAATTAACAAGTTTTAGCTTTCCCAATACTCTCCAAATAGTGGAAGTTGGAGCTAGCAGAAAAGCTGAAATCCAAGAAGAATTTGGTGAAGGCCGATATGGTAAGTTACACCTCCAGTGTCCGCGCAATGACAACTTCCTCACACACCTTAAATGTCCAACTGAAGAGAGAAATTGCTCGTTGTTAATTCCATCTGCTAGAAGCTCAGTGAAGGACTCAATATCACCCATGCACTCCGGCAGCTCCTTAAGTTGTGAACACCCCGAAATGTTCAAACATACAAGAGACTTTGAATGTCCAATAGATTGATGTACCTCAACTAAACTTGAGCAACCTTCAAGCAGTAGTTTCTCTAGATTTGAACTGTACAAGTTTGCTGTTTTAACAAGATTCTTTGAATAACTAAGATCAAGGATCTTTAGATTGTTAAGAATCTGTCAGAGCAGTGAGGAAAATCATTAACAAGTAATCATCAAAAGTTGTAACTTGTAAATATAAATTACATAATAAACAACTTTTTGGGTATTTTGGTATGTTTCACACCTTTTTTTCCTTCCATAGTTCTTTGATGTTACTGTACTTCATATCAATAACAACTACGCAGTCCGGTGTAAGATCAAATGGCAAAAATTCCAAAGGACATTCAAGCCAACAAATCCAAGTCAACACTTTAAAAAGCCGTTTGAAAGATCCGGTGAGATCTACTCCATTGATTTGCAGTAATTTTAAGTTTTTCATTTTTGCAAATGATCCTGTGCTTAGTGATTTCTCTTCTGATCTTCTCACATCCAGTGCAAGGCCCTGTACAACTTCTGTTCCCTAAGAAAGCAAAAAGAAAAAATCAATAGAACTTTCAAATGATTGTTTGTAATAAGTTTGACAAGAAAGATACAAATGAATGTGCTTTTCTGTATGCATTGAGTTCTTACCATCTGCATCTTGAGTACTTTCCACGCATCCTCTTGACACCAAATTCTGCTCCTTTGTGCAGGATTTTCAGGTGACTCATCCTTAACGATCCCCCTTCCCATCTCTCGTAATAGATCATGCATGCTTATCGTTCCAGAATCATCAACTTTAATCAGAGACCTTTCAATGAGAGTTCCGAAATCATCTTCTGGATTGCAACCATAACGTCCTTCTAGCACTTCTGCTACGTATTCTTTCTGTCCACCAATAAAGAAGCATGCAATATCAAGAAATGTATTCTTTAGATTAGGGCCTTTCAGTGAGTCAAAACTTATTCTAAGCCTTTCTTGAATAGCATGCTCTGGAATTCTTCTCAATCTGTCAATTACAGATTCCCATCTAGCTTGCTTTTTCCCAATCAAACAAGAACCTAAAACCTCAAGAGCTAAAGGAAGTCCTCCACAGTATTCAACTACATCATTAGAAAGCTCAACATAATCTTTTGCTGGCTTGGCGTCCCCAAACGCATGCTGACAGAATAGCTGAAGGGACTCATATGGGTCCAATTCTTGAACCTGGTATCTTTGATCAGCTGGAAGAAGTAAGCGTTCATCTCTAGTTGTAATTATCACCCTGCTTCCGGGACCAAACCAGCTTCGCTCTCCCATCAAAGCATTTAATTGTTGCAGATGATCCACATCATCAACAACAACAAGAACTCTTTTGCGCCAGAGTCGTTCTTTAATCAGAACCTTTCCTCTATCAACACTATTGATCTTCTCAGTATTTTGTCTTAAAATATCATGAAGTAGTTGTTGTTGTAGAAGAACCAAATCATTAGGTTCTGATTTTTCTTTGACATTCAAAAGAAAAGAGATTCCCTCGAATCCATATCCACAGTCATAGCAGAGTTGATTAAATACAACTTTTGCTATAGTCGTCTTTCCTATT
>Ga0325405_1002170_pt1 | contig 20158 bp, 12 predicted proteins | sample PopdelMetagenome_21_FD_205663 | JGI IMG/M metagenome (GOLD analysis project Ga0325405, IMG submission 205663) | Populus deltoides microbial communities from Bellville, Georgia, United States - Xylem-Control-R2 | ecosystem: Host-associated > Plants > Phyllosphere > Stem > Wood/Secondary xylem...
GCAAGGTTGTTCGAGTTTTCTGGTCCTTCACAAAGAAATGATTAGAGTGGGATTCAAAGAAACAGAAGTTATCTTTTGTAAATTTATTAACAGAAACAAGGTTTCGTTGAATCTGAGGAACATGCACAACATGTTTGGGTTTGAGTGGATTTTAATTGGCACCTAATGTAGTAGATTGCCCTATATGTTTGATGGGAATACCATTATCATCACCAACACCGATAGTATCAATACCTTTGTAATCGTCAAGGATATGCAGACTGGCAAAATCTAGAGTCATATGGTGACTAGCAGCAGTGTCAGGAAACCAACCTGAGCCATCAGTAGAAATGGTAGAGGCAGTCATGTTTACAGTAGGTGAATCAACATTTCTTTCATATCTTCTTTTGCAAAACTGGGCTGAATGATTCCTCCACCTACAGATTTGACAAGAACCCCTATTGAACTTCTTAGAATTTATGAAACCATGACTTTGTCGGTTGCTATTGTTAGTATGATTCTTGATGTTGGTGGTAGTGGATTGAGTAGCATTAGCAATAGGAACAAATCAATGAATAGAACTTTTCAGCAAAACTTCATAAACAATTAATTGACCTGATAATTCATGAAATGCAACATGATCCTTGTGGGTATAAATGGCTGCAATAATAGGATGGTACTCATGTGGTAAGAGTCTAAAAATATTGGCATTGAATTCTTGATTGGACATTGGTAATCCTACAAAGGCAAGAGTATCAACAAATAACTTTGCTTCCTTTAAGAACCGAGTCATAATTTTGTCAGCTAAGTTCAACTCCTTAATTTAATGATATATGGGAAAAACTTCTTTCAAAGAAGAAAAAATCCAACTTAGCAACATCTAATCCCTTTGAAACAAGGTTTGAAACTCTAGATTAGGTTCTACTTGATTGGTTTCAACATTAAAAACTTGTGGAGAAGGAGCTGGCTTAGTGCCTTCAACATGATAGTTAAGATTGTAGCAGTTCAAGATTGATGTGAATTTGGTACTCCAAGTGAGATAATTGGATGAAGTTAGTTTGATGGAAAAAGATTGACGAGAGTCAGGCATGGTAGGGGATGATGAAGAATGAGAAAGAAGAGAAGATGGAGAAGTTGTAGAAACAGAAGGAGATGATACTAGCATTTCTGTTTACTTTGATACCATGTTTGAATAGAAAATGCTAGAGTGTAGAACTCCTTGTTTCTATTCATGTATATAAATACAAATTACAAAGTAAACTTTTGAACAAATTTATCATTATCCATAAGTACCTAATCCTTTTGAATTTAAACTATGGCAACTGTATATCTAAATATCTCTAACAAAGTCACATATCTGGAATCATCAGAAGGAACAGCAAAATCTTGGGAAAAATGGAGAAGCCATGTCACAAACTGATCAGAATTAGGATCAGCCTTGTTATGTCTGGACTTAGTAGATATATATACAGTGAGAGATCGCTTTTAAGATCAGTGCCTTGTGAGTCAATGAAAATGTCACAAAAGTGCAGGCTAACAAGATGCCTAAGCTTTCTTCCTCACGTAAATTGGCCAAGTTACATATGGAAAATGCAATCTCCAGCCACTACTATCTACACTCCTTTGCAAGTTCTGTAGACAGAGTCAGGTGCAATTTCTTCCACGATCATCACTCCTCCTCGGGCCACTGTAAGTTTACCAGGTTGGTAACTGATGAATCCCCGAAAATTAGATAATCATCATCTGGCACCCAATTCCTCCAGACGGAGTCGTTAACCTCCAACATTGATCCTGTAGACGTTCAACTTGATCCGGGAAGAAGTTTTGTATATGGAAGGGGCCCACCAGGCATGTCAGCCTCCAAAGTCTTGTTCTTCTGGATTTGAATTCTCTCGACAAACTCACATTTATCTTCACACCGGCTCTCACTCAAAGTCTGCCAAAGCTGGAAACCCTTGATGTAAGTAATTGCGGTGAATTGAAGCATATTATCAGAGAAGAGGATGGGAAGCCAGGAGACTCTAGAATTATTTCCCTTTCACCATCCTCTTCTCTGATAATATGCTTCAATTCACCACAATTACTTATGTCAAAGGTTTCCAGCTTTGGCAAACTTTGAGTGAGGGACGATGTGGAGATAAATGTCAGTTTGTCGAGAGAATTCAAATCCAGAAGAACAAGACTTTGGAGGCTGACATGCCTGGTGGGCCCCTTCCATAAATTGATCTCAGGTAACCATGACAGCTGTAACCATTTTCAGTCCACAAGGGAGGAGCTGCATCTGCAAAATCCGGGAAGAAGTTTAGTGGGAGAGAAAGAAGACTTCTATGGCATTCACTTGTTTCTTCAGCCGGTTTGGAGTAGACGTTCAACGTTTCCTATCGCAATCGTGAGAAAGAACTCCTTGATCACTGGAAATTCGGTACTGCTGGGGACTGTAAAATTTGATAGAAGTGCTGACACGTTGAAGAAAGCATCAGCAATATGAGTCCCTTTGGGACTGAACGCTAAGAAAGGAAGGCGGACAACGTAAGAGCTTGGATGTGATGAACAACAGAAATGGGATGAACAATGAGATGGTGATGAACAAGGCCCACACACCTTTGGGACTGAATTCTCCAAAAAAAGGGAGCAAAACTGATCGAAATTTACAATGTCAATTCAACTAGTTGTGTATTAAATACTAAGATGAATGCCCATAAATATAGTCAAACTTTTGTTCTGGGCTCCTTGCCTGGAACAACATTTTCATTAACTATTCATAATTTTTTACTCACTCTTCCATGTCTTTCAAAGAATGAACGAGCCCTCAAAACTGTGGCAGTTCTAATAGCACGCTGCTCACGGCTCGATCTAACAGCCCATATCACCCATATTTGGCATTCGACTGGGTGGTTTTTTCTACTGTGGATTCTCCAAAACAGTCGCCTCAGTTGTTGTCAATAGCAAAGAAACACTGAAATTCAAAAGGCTAGTTTAGTTATGGAACTGGAACACACAAACTTTTGCCAAATGACGGCAAACTTCACCTGGCGGCATCTACCAAGGCTGTCCTGATGACTTTGAAGGGATCTATAATTCCAGCTTTCACCATCTCGACGTATTCACCTGTGATGGCACAAGCAAAATTATCACTATAACAGATTATACCATGGAAAAGGAAATTGCACCGGAATCCTAAAGACAAGGGGATTTCCACATTTTTCAAAATTTCCCATTCTCACTCGAAAAGATGAGAAGGAAAAAAAATCTCTTTATCTAAGCCAAAACAAAACTGGTATATGGCCATTAACCAAAATAAATTTCAAAAATATTAACGTGAGTAATAATTTTTTTTTTTTTCAGATGACATCTTTTATCTGATCAGCGTGATAGAATCCAAGTTCATCTACTAAACTTACGACTTGATCTGATTATGTTTAATAATATTATTTTAAAAATAATAATTTTTATTTAATTATATGATAATATAAATATAAATATAAATAATAATAATAATAATAAGACGTAGAGAAAAAAGCTTGTTGGTATTAAAAAAAATTGTTATTCTTTTATTTGAAACAAAGTAAAAATGGAATGATATTTAATAAAATAATACCGTAACCCAAATTATAATCATCTTGCTCCAACAATTTGCCAAGAACAGTAGCAGAATCAAATCCAGCGTTTGAAACTATTGTATGTGCCGGCGCCTGCAGCAGTGCATTATCAATTGTTAGGTATTTCTTGACAGTAAGTAAACCCTTACAAGAATTGCAGGCCAACAAATCTCAAACCTTGAGGGCGTTCTGGATTATTTGAATGCTTCTTTTTTCATCTTCATTCTGAGCTTGAAGTTTTTCCAGAGCTTTTGTGGAATACAAAAGAGCAACACCACCACCTAATGCAACAAATCATCTTCAGATTTTGAAGAGTTATTAACCTTTAACTGATGAAATTCCATTTACCTGGCACAATACCCTCTTCCACTGCTGCTCTAGTAGCATTCAATGCATCTGTAACCCTGTCTTTCCTCTCTCCAACTTCTGCCTCACTGGCACCACCAACCTGCAAGAAGACAATTTATTGGTGGGTTCATCTTAAGATGAACATGCTAATCTAGGAACTTAGAATGATGAATAACAGACCTTGAAGACAGCAACACCACCAGATAGCTTTGACAGTCGTTCCTGAGCTTTCTCCTGGTCAAACAAGGCAGTACTCTTCTCTATGGCTGTCCTTAGCTACGAAAATTTATGCAGATATGTAGCATTAGAAAGATTGTATAAAAAGTAGAGAAAAGTATTCTCTTGATTACCCTTATAAAGTCTCTGTATGGGTATCTCCTTTAAACATGAAACCCTTTTCTCCAATCACAAACAGGTAAAAGCAACTACATGCACTACCAAGTATTGTACTTCACAGTTAGGTCTAATTGGTGCAAGAATACTTAATCAGGATTTGTACATTCTGCAAAGAGCTATACGAAAACAATTTTCAAGTAAAATTCAAATTTAGGATACAGTAAGCATGGACTTACACCATCCATAGTTCCCAATTGCAATATTAAACAACCAGATATATAATGGCAATAAACTCCACTTTCTTGGAAATTCATCGTAGATTTAAAGGAACAATGACTGTAATCAAAATCCTGGAATTTTAAGATCATTTCATACAAAAACCTGTCAATGCACATCTGGATCGTTTTAATTCCAAAAGAAATTCCCTCGGAGTAAAAAATAGTATATGAATTATTTTCATAGTAGACTTAACTATAAAGAAATCTCGAAAAGAGATGAAACAGAAACATTAAACCATCGGGCACCTGCTCACATCTTTCTTCAATCAATTTCTTTTCCCCGCAACCATGAAGAACTGTTGTATCATCAAGTGACACTGTGACCTGCCATGAATGCTGTCAGCTTAGGTTCGAAGAATCTCGAAACAACACAACATATAGTTTCATCCAAACCTTCTTAGCAGTACCAAACATTTCAATTTGGACTTTATCAAGGGTTAAACCACGATTTTCACTGATAACCTGTACAGAAAGAAGTTATTCATGCCACAATATTCATATAAGAGTAGAGCACGAGACAAAGGAAATCATATTACCTCTAAACCAGTTAAAACAGCAAGATCATCCAAATTTGCTTGTCTGTTTTCCCCAAAACCAGGAGCTTTAATGGCACAGACCTACAAATAATAATTTCAATCCGTGAGATAGTATATGTAAATTCCAAAAGAGCAATGAATAATTGAATATGACGTCTTGTTACACAAAAGTAGCTGAGTATTACGTGTACAAGATCAAAATAGTCATACCTTATGTAGAGCATATTTTATGTACATATCAAATATAGCATATAGGACAGTTGCTGTTTAAAAGGCAAAAATCCCCATTTGAAATCAGACCATGTGTTTTAGAGTCAAAATAAAGCTAAAATTAAGCCTGAAACTCCTTTCTATTTGAGGATGTCTGTGTAGGGAACTATTAACTCCTTAATTTTATTGAAGCACCTCAGGATGTCATACTACTGCTTTTGATTTGGCAAGATTCAAATTGCCTCAAGTTTCCCTTTTCATTTTAGCAAACAACAGGAAAGTTATGTCTTCTCATAATTCAGAAAAACTAATCCACAGATTTTAACTCTCTTTCAACATATATCTATAAGTCAAGAAGAGACAAAAGCATAATTTAGCTTTCTATTTATGCATGCAAGCAACAGACAGCTGCACAAATCAATCAGCAACATTACACATACAAAAGACATGCATGTGTGTGTATTGGTATGTTTATAAATAAGTAACTCATGTAGTGTAAGCATGTTCTTATATATTGCCTTGTATCAGAATAGCAATACTGTATAATGGACACTTGTGAAATTTTTTTTCCATCCAACACAATTTACCTTATAAGAAACTTCAAAACAAAGTTAACTAATCACCTTAAGTCCAGCTCGATGCTTGTTGAGAATAAGCATGGCTAAGGAATCACTCTCAACATCCTCAGCTACGATAAAAAGTGCTCTGCTTTTCTGTTGAGAGGATATTTAGAAACCAACAGATGAGAAAATGGCAAGCTGAAATTAACTTTCACCTAATGCAGCTAATAAAAATTTAGAAAAATCAAAGAAAACATAAATTACTTTGACTGCCAGCTCTAATACTCTCAGAAGTGAGTTCATGTCTGAAATCTTTTTGTCATAAATGAGGATTAATGGATTTTCAAGTTCCTGCAAAAAATGCAAAGCGTGATTTAATCAAGACATATAAACAAGAGCACTGGTGAACCCAAAACAATGGTGAGTGAGAGATCAAAAACAAAAGGAGGCCATTCATAACTTATATCTAAAGGCAGAGTGCCCTTTAAAATATTAAACATTAAAGAGAAGCCATCAATGAGAGACGACTACTTGATAAAATAAGGTATCTCCAGAAAAAAGCTTTATGGTGGAAATTTCTTGGATTTCAATATGCTAATCTGCTGATTGGTTTTTGATACTTGCTAAAACACTGATCTGAACTTGCACATTTCTGGATCTTCTTATCAGTAATAAAATAGGGAGAAATATAGCCTCTAGCTAGCTTCATTCCTTCAACAACTCCCAACTCATTATCCGAAGTATTCCCATCCTGTGAAATTCAAAAGCAATAAGAACCTACACCAAAAAATTTATCCAGTGATCATATCATGTCAAAAAGAGGAAGTGCACTCACAGTGACAGTAATCACTCCATGCTTTCCAACTTTCTCCATTGCTCTTGCTATCATTTCTCCAATCTCACGTTCACCATTTGCAGAGATAGTGGCAACCTATTCAGATTTGTGGGATACACTGGCTGATAAGCAAAGACAAAACAAGAGTAGTGTACATAGAGTAGAGTCAAAGATCTTATAAGCATACAAACAATGAGCACAAGAAATAGTTCTAGAAATATGAAAAATATTTCTACTTAAGTAAATAACAACCAAAAAGAGGTCCAAATGATCCAAATTTCAATTAAGGGACTTTATATGGGACTATAATATGAAAATGTGCCAAGGCAAGTCTATGATCAGAAAGCTACCCTAGCAAACTAGAGAGGTAACTTTCAGCGGTTAGAAAACTATAATGCCTTTCTTTTTACTAGATGTTAGCTAAATCCTTATTGCAAATCAGATTCATTACAATTAGATCCTGGAATAGATCAAAGCTTCCCCCCAAACATAATATAAGAACAAGAACAGCTTCCATAAGATGCTGTGTACCTGAGTAATTTCTTCTGGTGTGCTTATCATCAATGCTCTCTTTTTCAAGTCTGAAAGGACACCACCAACCGCAATATTGATGCCAATACGCAAATCCATCACATTCACACCAGCAGATACAGACTTGCAGCCTTCGGCGAGTGTAGCCTGAGTCAGGACAGTTGCACAAGTTGTACATACAACATGATACATAACAAACACCCCCAACCCCCAAATGGGAACTTAGTAGATAGAGCTGAAGATTGATCAATGACAAGTTTCTACTTCAGGTAGAAACTTGTCATAGAGATCTAATGTTTTGTATCCAGTGTTATGTATCATGTTGCTTGTTTGGTTATGTACTGACAGAACACCAAGTATTACTTCTTTTTTTGATTGTTTGGTTTTCAAAATGAATAAAGCAGTTTTGAGGCACAAAAACAATACAAATCTATCCAACTTTTAATCTCAATTCAAATTATGTTAAGAAATTCATAATAATAATGGTGCTTTTGTGACATGAAGTTGAGAGATCACCATCCCCCGTGGCAGTATTAGTAGCATTTGCGACCTGCTTCACAAGGTCTGCACCAACACTCTTCGCTTTTTCCTTGAACTTGATGCTCTTGGCAACAGTGACTCCATCCTTGGTCACCTTTGGAAGCCCCCGGCTTTTTTCAATAATAGCATGGCGGCCCAGAATTGATCATCAAGGATAGGAGTTGAGATCAGTTATATGGAAGGGTGATGTTAGGAATCCCGTAAGCTATATATTAGGAATGGATAATCTGTAGGTGAATTGAAGCATATTATCAGAGAAGAGGATGGGAAGCCAGGAGACTCTTGAATTATTTCCCTTTCACCATCCTCTTCTCTGATAATATGCTTCAATTCACTGCAATTACTTATATCAAGGGTTTCCAGCTTTGGCAGACTTTGAGTGAGGGACGATGTGGAGATAAATGTCAGTTTGTCGAGAGAATTCAAATCCAGAAGAACAAGACTTTGGAGGCTGACATGCCTGGTGGGCCCCTTCCATATACAATTGATCTCAGGTAACCATGACAGCTGTAACCATTTTCAGTCCATAAGGGAGGAGCAGATCTGCAAAATCCGGGAAGAAGTTTAGTGGGAGAGAAAGAAGACTTCTATGGCATTCACTTGTTTCTTCAGCCGGTTCGGAGTAGACGTTCAACGTTTCCTATCGCAATCGTGAGAAAGACCTCCTTGATCACTGGAAATTCGGTACTGCTGGGGACTGTAAAATTTGATAGAAGTGCTGACACGTTGAAGAAAGCATCAGCAATATGAGTCCCTTTGGGACTGAACGCTAAGAAAGGAAGGCGGACAAGGTAAGAGCTTGGATGTGATGAACAACAGAAATGGGATGAACAATGAGATGGTGATGAACAAGACCCACACACCTTTGGGACTGAATTCTCCAAAAAATGGGAGCAAAAGTGATCGAAATTTACAATGTCAATTCAACTAGTCGTGTATTATTAAATTAAACTATAACTAAAAGGGTTTATTTTTTTTAATTGTGTGCAATTAACAGTAAAAAATGAGTTTTTTTTTATATTTTTAGAATTTTTTTAATAATTTTTTTTTTGTTTATGTTAAATTTTTTTTTATTTAGTTATCCGATTTTCATGACACGGATCCCGAGTTTAATAGGTTAACATGGTTTGACGAGTTAACTCATAAATTTGTTTTTTGCTTTTTTTTTTTCTTTTTAATTAATTTTTTTTTGTTTACTTTAGTTTGTTAATGTTAAATTTCTTTCCATTTAGTAAAAGATGAGCTGGTTTTTTTTTTTTACATTTTTAGAGTTTTTTTTTGCTTTTTTTTCTTTTAATAATTTTTTTGTTAATGTTAAATTTTTTTTATTCAGTTATCAGACTTTCATGACACTGATACCGGGTTTAACAGGTTAACATGGTTTGATGAGTTAACCCAGAATTTTTTTTTGCTTTTTTTTCTTTTTAATTAAATTTTTTTGTTTACTTTAGTTTGTTAATATTAAATTTCTTTTTATTTAGTTATTAGACTTTCATGACACATATTTCAGGTTTCACCGGTTAACCTGGTTTCACGGGCTGTCAATTTTTTTTTGTTTTTTTATTTTAATAATTTTTTTTAATTCAGTTTGTTAATGTTAATTTTTTTATTTAGTAATCAAATTTTCATGACACGGATCCCGGGTTTAACGGGTTAACTTGGTTTGACGAGTTAACCTGAATTTTTTTTCTTTTTAATTAATTTTTTTCGTTTAATTTAGTTTGTTAATTGACAATAAACTAAAACTGCTCAGTGTTTCACTATGCAAGTCCACAGTGAAATGCTGAGTTGTCTTCTTCTTCTTTGTTTTTGTTTTCTCTCTTTTTTTTTTTCTAGCCTTTATAGGTTTTTTTTTTGTTTTTTTCTGTGTTTTTTTCTTTTAATGAATTTTTTTTGTTTAATTTTTGTTTAATGTTAATTTTTTATTTAGTTATCAGATTTTCATGACACGGATTTCGAGTTTAACGAGTTAGCCTGAATTTTTTTTTGTTTTTTTTGTTTTTAATTAATTATAATATATACTAAAAGGGATTAGTGTTTTATTGTGGACTGCACAGTGCAGTCCACAGTAAAACATTGATGTTTTAGGTTTTTTTTTAAGTTGTTTCATTTTTTAGCTTTTTTTATGCCTTTCGGGATTATTTTTTTGCTTATTTCTTTGTTTTTTTCTTTTAACAAATTTTTTTGTTTAATTTAATTTAGTTTATTAATATTAAATTTTTTTATTTAGTTATCAGACTTTTATTACACGTTTTCCGGATTTAACAGGTTAACCTGGTTTGACAAGTTAACTAAGAATTTTTTTTTTTTGCTTTTTAATTAATTTTTTTCATTTAATTTAGTTTGTTAATACTATTTTTTTTCTATTTAGTTATCAAACTTTCATGACACATATCCCGAGTTTCATGAGTTAACCTGGTTTCACGGGTGAACCCAGTTAATTATGGGTTGACCGTCAATTTTTTTTGTTTTTTTATTTTCATAAATTGTTTTTGTTTAATTTAGTTTGTTAATGTTAAATTTTTTTATTTAGTTATCAGACTTTCATGACACAGATCCTGGGTTTAACGGGTTAACATGGTTTGACGAGTTAACCCGGATTTTTTTTCGTTTTAATTAATTTTTTTTGTTTGGTTCAGTTTCTTAATTTTCACTTTTTTTTATTTAGTTACCAGACATTCATGACATGAATCACAGGTTTAACGGGTTAACTTAATTTGACGAGTTAACCTGTAATTTTTTCTTTGCTTTTTTTTTCTTTTTAATTTATTTCGTTTAGTTTAGTTTGTTAATGTTAAATTTATTTCTATTTAGTTTTTTTTTCTTCTTAGAGGTTTTTTTTTAATTAATTTTATTTAATTAATTTAGTTTATTAATATTAAATTTTTTTCTAAGTAGTTCTTGACTGATGCCTTTAGTTTTTATTTTTGTTTTTTTGTTGTTTTTATGCCTTTGACTGTGGACTGTACAGTGCAGTCCATAGTGAAAAGGCTTATGCCTTTTTGTTTTTTTTCTTTTTAATTAATTTTTTTTGTTTAATTTAAATTGTTAATGTTAAATTTTTTTCTATTAAGTTATCAAACTTTCATGACATGGATTCCGGATTTGACAGGCTAACCTGGTTTGACAAGTTAGCCCAGTTAATTCTGGGTTAACCCATTAATTTGTTTTTTCCTTTTTAATTATCAAACTTTCACAATGCGAATTCAAGGTATGACGGGTTAACCTGATTTGAAGGGTTAACACGGTTAATTCATATTTTTTTTCTTTTTCTTCATTAGTTTTTTTCTTCCTGTTGGTTTTTTTTCTTTATTTTTTTCTTTTTAACTAATATATTTAATTATTAGACTTTTATGACATGACCTTGCAATCAGACACATATCCAATGCTATTGGGTCTGGTATTGCATTCCAGACATTTTTATGCTAAGGGTTAACCCAAGTTTAATGTTATTATTAATATTATAAATATTACTTTTGGGTCAAGCGTTGCAACCAAACCTAAGACTCTTGGGTATAACTTTGCAAAAAACCTAACATTTTTAGATCTTGATTTTTTTAAAAAATGTAAAAAATAATTGACCCGCGGCATCGCGCGGGGCATGTAACTAGTTAAAAAAACTAAAAGAGATCAGTGAATCACTGTAGATTGTGTTTAAAATCACTGTAGATTGCACTGTTTAGGTTTAAAATTCATTCTTATAATTTTGGCCAGTTTTCTTTCATTAGTTGGGTACGTGGCAGCATCCCTGCCATATATTTTTATGTTTTTTTTAACAGGTTATAGCTTTCCATTTCTTTTTTTTTCTGGCACAAATATAAAATATTACGTGAAATAGATTTGGCAAGATACTGACTGACTTTTCGGAACTTGATAAACAATTTCACTTTTTTAAATAAGAAAATAACTGCTGGTTTTTGTAATGCAATTGATAAGAGGAGAGGGTAAAAATACATCAGAGAACATTATAATTATTATTACTAAAATTATATTATAACAATAGCTAAAACTACTCAAAGTTTTATCTTGGAGTCAACAGTAAAATGCTAAGCATTTTATTTTTAATTTTTTTAAGCTGTTTTTTTTAATGAATATTTTTTTATTTAATTTTTTTTGTTAATGATAAATTTTTTTCTATTTAGTTATCAAACTTTCATGACACAGGTTTCGGGTTTGACGGGTTAAACTAGATTTTTTAATTAATTTTTTCAAATGCAATCTGCAGTGAAACGCTGAGCTGTTTTTTTTTTTTTTGCTTTGTTTGTTTTCAAGCAGTTTTTTTCTTTTCTTTTTTTTTTCTTTTTTCTTTGTTTTTTTATGTTTTTCTTTTGTTTGTTTTTTTAATGAATATTTTTTTTGTTTAATCTTTTTTGTTAATGTTAAATTTTTTTCTATTTAGTTATCAAACTTTCATGACACAGGTTCCGGGTTAACCCGAATTTTTTTCTGGCTTTTCTTTTTAATTAATTTTTTCGTTTAATTTAGTTTGTTAATGTTAATTTTTTTTCTATTTAGTTATCAAACTTTCATGACACGGATTCCGGATTAGACGGGTTAACCCAGCTAATTCTGGGTTAACCCGTAATTTTTTTTCCTATTCAGTTATCAAACTTTCATAACACGAATCCCAGATTTAACGAGTTAACCCAGTTAATTCAGATTTTTTTTTCTTTTTCTTCCTTAGTTTTTTTTCTTCATGTAAGCTTTTTCTTTCTTTGTTTTTTTAGTAAAACGCTGAGCAGTTTTCTCTTCTTTTTTTTAAGCTGTTTTTTTTTCTTTTTTCTTTGTTTTTTTAAGCTTTTTTTTTTTAATGAATATTTTTTTGTTTAATGACAAATGTTTTTCTATTTAGTTCTCAAACATTCTTGACATAGGTTCCGGGTTTGACGGGTTAACCCGAATTTGTTTTTGGTTTTTTTAATTAATTTTTTCGAGTGCAGTCCACAGTGAAACGCTGAGTTGTTTTTTTTTTTTTTGCGTTTTGCTTTGTTTTTTAAGCAGTTTTTTTTCTTTTCTTTTTTTTTGTTTTTTTAAGCTGTTTTTTTTCTTTTTTTTTTTAATGAATATTTATTTTGTTTAATTTTTTTTGTTAATGTTAATTTTTTTTCTATTTAGTTATCAAATTTTCATGACACGGGTTCCGGGTTTGATGGGTTAACCCAGATTTTTTTTCTAGTTTTTATTTTTAAATAATTTTTTTGTTTGATTTAATTTGTTAATGTTAAATTTTTTCTATTTAGTTATCAAACTTTCATGACACGGATTCCGATTTTGACTGGTTAACCCAGTTAATTCTGGGTTAACCCGTAATTTTTTTTTTCCTATTCAGTTATCAAACTTTCATGACACGAATCCTAGATTTGATGAGTTAACCCAGTGAATTCAGATTTTTTTTCTTTTTCTTCAGTAGTTTTTTTCTTCATGTAGGCTTTTCTTTCTTTGTTTTTTTAGTAAAACGCTGAGCAGTTTTCGCTTTTTTTAAAGCTGTTTTTTTTCTTTTCTGCTTCTTTCTTTGTTTTTTTAAGCTTTTTTTTTAATGAATAATTTTTGTTTAATTTTTTTTTTGTTAATGTTAAATTTTTTTACTATTTAGTTATCAAACTTTTTTTTTTTTGATTCACGTGGGGTGTCCGGGCCAGCTTACGCGCACCACGACTATTCCCCACGGCCCACTGGATATCCTGCAAGCCCAGGAGCAGGTAAGGCACCGCGGGGGTGACAGGCGTGCACATAGAGGGCCGAACCCGGGAGGGGGGGCGGAACAAGTCCACGATGGACCACAGCAGTTAGACCCTCAAGTGCTTGGTACACACGAGAGCTCGAACCAGGGCACTCAGGCAGGGCAAAGCCTGCCAAAGCCACTGAGCTACAAGCCCCGTGTGTATTTCGTTATCAAACTTTCATCACATAGGTTCTGGGTTTGACGGGTTAACCCAGATTTTTTTCTGATTTTTCTTTTTAATTAATTTTTTCGAGTGCAGTCTACAGTGAAACGCTGTGCTGTCTTTGTTTTTTTTAAAGCAATTATTTTTTTTCTTTTTTCTTTGTTTTTTTAAACTGTTTTTTTCTTTGTTTTTTTTAATGAATATTTGTTTTGTTTAATTTTTTTTGTTAATGTTAAATTTTTTTTCTATTTAGTTATCAAACTTTCATGACACGGGTTCCGGGTTTGACGGGTTAACCCAGATTTTTTTTTGGTTTAATTTTTAATTAATTTTTTTTTTTAATTTAGTTTGTTAATGTTAAATTTTTTCTATTTAATTATCAAACTTTCATGACACAAATTCCGGGTTTGACGGGTTAAACTAGCTAATTCTAGGTTAACCCGTAATTTTTTTTCCTATTCAGTTATCAAACTTTCATGACATGAATTTCAGATTTGACGAGTTAACTCAGTTAATTCAGATTTTTTTTTCTTCATTAGTTTTTTTCTTCATGTAGGTTTTTTTTCTTTGTTTTTTTTAAATTAATATTTTTTTTGTTTAGTATTTTGTTTTGCTTTTTGCTTTTTTTTGTCTTTTTAATTATTATTTTTTAAAAATTTATAATATTAAGTTTTTTCTATTTAGTTATCAAACTTTCATGACACAGATCTCAGGTTTGACGGGTTAACCTGGTTTGACGGGTTAACCCAATTAATTCAGTTTTTTTTCTTTTTCTTCATTAGTTTTTTTCTTGCTGTAGTTTTTTTTTCCTTTTTTTCTTTTTAATTAATCTTTTTTTTGTTCACTTTAGTTTATTAATGTTAATTTTTTCCTGTTTAGTTATCACACTCTCATGATACGAATCCCAGGTTTGACGGGTTAACCTGATTTGGTGGGTTAACCCAGTTGATTCAGATTTTTTTTCTTTTTTTATTAGTTTTTTTCTTCCAATTTCTTCTTTAAATATTGTAATTAACTATAACTAAAAGACATCAATCTTTTTTCTTCCAATTTCATGACATGAATCCCAGGTTTGATAGGTTAAACCAGTTGATTCAAAAAAAAAAATTTCTTAAGTAATTTTTTTCTTTCAATTTCATCTTTTAATATCGATATGATTAAAAATTAAACTTTATGATTTGTTTTGTTTACTGTTCATTAAATTATTATGATCTCATAAGGGGATTTTACTGTACCCCTCCTTGCAAAGCACTATTCATCGGAATAATGCTTTGCTTTATTGTTTTTTTCTTTTCAATTAATTTTTTTTAATTTCATTATGTAATATTAATTTTTTTTTCTTTTTAATTATCACACTTTTATAATAAGACCTTGCAACCAGACTCATATCCAAGGCTCCCAAGTTTGATGTTGCAACCAAACTCGCTTACACTTGGGTCATGCAAATTTAATATTATTATAAATATAACTTTTGGTATAATTTTATTATTATTAATATTATTACAAACCCAATGCTCTTAGGTATAATTTTGTAGAAAGACCTAACATTCTTAGATTTTAATTGTTTTTTGATATTTTTTATATAAAAAAATACTAAGATGAATGCCCATAAATATAGTCAAACTTTTGTTCTGGTCTCCTTGCCTGGAACATTTTTCAAAATTTCCCATTCTCACTCGAAAAGATAGAAGGAAAAGATCTCTTTATCTAAGCCAAAACAAAACTGGTATTTGGCCATTAATAAAAAAAAAAATTCAAAAAAATATACATAAGTTGCTCACGTCTTTTCTATTTGCAAGAAATTTTTTAATATAAGACTCTGCTTTTCTTGAAAAATAATTTTTTAAATTTTTTTGTGTTTGTTTGTTATTAGAAAAGTTGGTCAACGAAAAACACTTTCCAGTCAAAAAAAAATTTAGCTTGGTTTCCAGGAAAGTGTTTTCCTAGAAAATTTAGGCGGAAAATATTTTCCGGAAATTGTGAAAAATTTAGAAATGTCATATTAGTTGTTGATTATATCAAATTTGATCCTCAAACTTTTGATTGTTATATATATTTTGTTTTGAATATTTATTTTTCAATTTCATCTCTTAAATTTTAATTTTTATATTAACTTTGATCCTCATTTTTATAATTGTTATTTGTTTTTCCCTTATCATTTTTTTATTAAAATTTTTTATCTATTAAATTTGATCCTCATTCTTTTGATTGTTACTTATTTTATTTGAAATAATTTATGAAATGTTAATTATTATTATTTTAATTTCTTCATCTTTTATTTTTTTATTTTTTAGATTTGATCTCTATTATTTTGATTATTATTTATTTTATTTGAGATAATTTATGAAATTATATTTTTTTTTCAATTTCATTCACATTCAACTTTTTAATTTATAAGATTTGTTCTTCATTATTTTAATAAATTTGAGAAAAATAAAACATTAATAAGTTATTTTTCAGCTTATTTTTCATGATATAACCAAACACTGGAAAGTGTTTTCCAACTTATTTTCCATTATATTACCAAATATCAGAAAATAATTCACTTTTCAAAAGGAAACTACTTTCCAGTAAACAAACATGACCTAAATTCAGAATTTAACGAATACAAAGTAATAATTTCGTCAGACATCTTTGATCATCTTGATTCAATCCAAGTTTATCTATGAAACATAATTTTTTTAAAATAATTTTTATCTAATTATATGATAATTAAAATATAAATAAGAAAAAATTTAAAAAATAATGATGAGTCATAAAAAAACTTGTTAATATTAATTTTTTTTGTTATTCTTTTATTTGAAACAAAATAAAAATTGAGTGATATTTAATAAAATAATATTTAAAATTTATTCTTAGTTAATTTAAAATTTTTAATAAACAAATATCTTTATAATATTTTAAATTAATCATTTTTTAAAAAAATAAATTTAAATTAAAGAACAAAAAAATAAAAAAATAAAAAAACAAGCCACGCATGCTAACCCATGTAGCCTAGCATGCCTAGCCCTCTAAATATGGCCTAAGCCCACGCTTCTAGCCTTTAGTATGGGTTTTTTTTTATGAGCGAATGACACGTTTTTTTTTTGTTTCCTTTTTTTTAAAGAAAGCAAGGGATCGCCTGCAGTAGTAGACAAATCATCGTTCACTTAGGATTATCTTCATTTTCCTCATCACGTGCATGAGATAAGGGGTCAGAAAGCTCAACATGTTGCTCTAAACCTATGATGTGTTTGGACACCAAGCATGTGGGGTGAGAAATCAGGTAGTTTAGGAGGACTAATATCATGAAACTCTTCTAAGACCGTACTTATCTCATTAGACGATTATATTGAATAGTTCCCTAAAACTTACTTTGCCATTAAAATAGACATATCAGGCTCTTTCCTAACCTCATTCTCAAGCTCACGTGAACTCATTGTGTTAAGTCCTTCTTCTTGCACATCCTTATTATCTAGATCACTAAAATCCTCAAGATTAGGTTCATACACTTTAACACTACAATATTTATCTTTACTTATATCCTTATATTTTTGGATGACTAAGGGTTTAAAGGTGCAATCTAATAAGATATGACCAAAATCTAAACAATTAGTACACTTAGCCCTTGAACTCACCTTAGACACTTCATTAACAACTCGTTTGCCCTTGTCTTTCTTATAAAGTTAGGCACTACTAGGATTAGGTCTTTAGGGTGGAACACCTAACAAAGAATCACTACTTCTGAATTGGGATCTAGTAGGAATATTATAGGGGTCTTGATAATTAATCCACTGATTTTTCCTGACCAACTAATAGTCTTAAACTAAGTTACAAGTTTGGTCAAGGGTAGATACACCTTGAAATACAACTTCTCTTCTAAGATCATCATTCAAGCCTTTACAAAATCTACGCAAAGGCATGATTTCATTCTCTCTTATGACACATTTCATCATGGAATCGTTAAACTGTATTATATACTCATTGATAGACTTATTCCCTTGTCGTAGATTGTTCCATTGGTCTAAGAGTTTATTCCTATAAGACTAGGGTAGGTACTTCTCCTAAAGTTTTTGTTTCATTTTGATCCAATCAGTTATAGAAGGCTTACCTCTCATCTCTAAACAATCATCAACATCTCTCCAATAAATTTTGGCTTCACCAATGAACATCATCTTAGCATATCTATATTTTCTATTATCAAACAAGTTATGCCACTCAAAGAATCGATCCATATCACGAATCTACATATCAAATATCCAAGGGTTATGACGACTGTTAAAAGTGGGAGCTTCTATTTTGTTAGAACTCATGACATAAAAACATGCAACACTCACTTAGAAATGAAATTAAGATAACAAATGGTTCTTGCAAGTGAAGTCACAATACAAAAATTTTCTATTATCAAACAAGTTATGCCACTTAAAGAATCGATCCATATAACGAATCTACATATCAAATATCCAAGGGTTATGACGACTGTTAAAAGTGGGAGCTTATATTTTGTTAGAACTCATGACATAAAAACATGCAACACTCACTTAGAAATGAAATTAAGATAACAAATGGTTCTTGCAAGTGAAGTCACAATACAAAAATAAAGCTAATCTCATTTATTTTTTATGTGAAGATTAATCAAGAATAGATTATGCTAGGAAAATTATAAGCGTGCATTGCTAGACCTTTTAAGTGTAAATGATTAATCAAATAATGATCACAACTTTTCAATAATTTCAGCAAGCTCAACAACTAGTTGCTAAATATCAATGAAGAAAGAGTTGACAAGCAAGAGTTAACAGATAAAAATGCTAAATGAGATTTTTTTTTAGGATCAAACCGGATCTAGGATTAGGGTTGAGCATAAACATGTAGATCGTTTAATTATAAAAACAATTAAAAACCCTAGCTCTGATACCAAATTTAATGAGAGACAACAAACAAAAGACTTGAAGCATAAAAAGAAATAAGCTATAGAGAAAGAAGAAAGCAAAGGAAGAGAAGAATGAGGATTTGAGATATGCAAAATCTACAATATTTTAATTAATCATCAAATACTCCTTAGCATTTAGAAAAGTAAGATATAAATACTAAAACCCTAACTAGAACAAGCGATTGGGCTTATGATCCACTAAATAAAATACCCAACAATAATTAAATCAAACCCAACAAATATACCCTAATCAATAAACCTCAACTAAAAATTCATATTAATTAAACTAAAACATAAGTTAAAGCACAATCTCTTAATGGCTTGGGCTATCCTCCATCATCTATAATCATACGCATGCGTAAACAATATTACAGGTTCAGTGTCCCCACGAAGAAGCCATTAATGAGAGACGACTACTTGATAAAATAAGATATCCTCAAGAAAAAAACTTTATGTTGGAAATTTCTTTGATATCTGATGGGGACATCGAACCGGAAATATTGTTTACACACGCGTATGATCGTAGACGAAGGAGGATAGCCCGAACCATTGAGAAATTAGGCTTTAGCTTATGTTTTTGGGTTTAATTTATATGAACTTTTAGTTAAGGTTTATTAATTTGGTTTTATTTGTTGGGTTTGATTTAATTATTGTTGGGTATTTTATTTAGTGGGTCATAAGCCCAAGCGCTTGTTCTAGTTAGGGTTTTAGTATTTATATCCTACTTGTCTAAATGTTAGACAGTTTTGATGATTAATGAAAAATTTGCAAACTTTGCATATCTCTAATTCTCATTCTTCTCTTTCTTTGTTTTCACTTCCCAACTTTTTCTCTAAAAGCTTCTTTCTTTTCTTGCTTTAATTCTTATTATTTATTGTCCAGCATCAAATTTGAAATCAAAACATGGCTTTTAATTGTTCTTACAATTAAACGATCCATATTTTTATGTTTAACCTAGATCCGGTTTGATCTAAAAAAAACATATTGTTCTGAATACAAAAAAAACTATTCATCATCAACGACAACGATTTCAGCAGCGGCGCCTCAGCCAGTCACAACGGCAGACTTCCCACCAAGAAGACCTGCATATCAGTCCCAACCAGTGATCAACAATTCTACATCAACGTCGATCACAACCAACGATCACAACTAAGACACAAGTACACGTTGATTTACTGCCTTCTACATCAACGTCTCTCCTTTCCTTTATTGATTAAGCATTAGAGATATTCAAATTACCTAAATGGTATGGAGAAAATATTATTAAAGCATTGCACACCCACACGCAAATTACTTGAGCTTTTTTTTCTGTTCTTTTACAATTTGTTTAATTTGATCACCAAACAATTTTGTTTTCATTTGATCATTTTTCATTATATTAGTTGGAAATTATGCTTAAAGAATTGTTTTGATTTAATTTTTATAGGATCAATAAGATGTCAAAATAACATTTTGATATTATGTTAATGCTCGATTTCATAAAATAAAATTGTTTTTATTGCTAGGAAAAAATTACATTCAAAGACAACAATGCAATGATTTTTTTTTCTTTTAACAATTTTTTGCCTAAAATATTTTGCTAAATACATTTTCAGCCCCTTTATATTTACAC
>Ga0325405_1002176_pt1 | contig 20127 bp, 12 predicted proteins | sample PopdelMetagenome_21_FD_205663 | JGI IMG/M metagenome (GOLD analysis project Ga0325405, IMG submission 205663) | Populus deltoides microbial communities from Bellville, Georgia, United States - Xylem-Control-R2 | ecosystem: Host-associated > Plants > Phyllosphere > Stem > Wood/Secondary xylem...
ATTTACACCTTAATTACCAGCAAGGAGAAGGTGTTCCAAAACCTCAGTAATAAGGATGGTATCTCGAAAACAAATTATGCAAGTCCACAACCAAGCAAAGTTCTTGAGATCTTTGGGTGCTACGAAGCGGCTCCAAATTAATGTGTAAACCTAATGCTAGATCCGTGACACAGTGAAGACTTGGTGATTCTCGTACCAATTAAATTGACGAAGCTCTTTGGTTAAGGGGCTCAATGTCATCTTCCATAAGAGCAATCTAGTGGGTGTTAATGCTGATGGGATATATTCTGAAGGGATTTTTGGTATTTTCAGATGCAGATGTGATACCTTTCCAATTAAATACCTAGAACTCCCTCTAGGTGCTAATCCAAATAGGATCTCCACATGAAAACTTGTTCTCTCACAAATTCGAGGGAGACTAAGCTTTTGGAAGGGGAGGCTATTATCAATGGCGGGGAGAGCAATTCTGATCAAAAGTGTAATTTCTGTCATACCTCTCTATTACATGTCCATCTTTTGCATCCCAAAAGGAGTGGTTTGTAAGATCACAACTATGCAGTCTCGGTTTTTATGGGGTGGGAGTATTGATAATAGGAAAATTGACATATTAGCTTGGGAAATAGTGGTGAAAGAAAAAGACAGGGGAGGTCTTAGTGCTGGGACTATATTGGCAAAAACTAGAGCTCTCCTCTTCAAGTGGATTTGGAATTGAGAAGCAATGACAAAGCTAGTTGGGCAGACTTCATTAAGAAAAAATACAGACCAAAGTTCATCAATGGGGTGCCCCAATTCAAGAAAAAACTCTCAGGGATTTGGTGAGGTATCTGCTCTACCATTACTAGTAAGGATCATGATAACACTTTTATTCGTGCTGGCTGTAAACTTAAAATGGGTAATGGTAACCATGTAAACTTTTGGTTAGATACTTGGTTGACTGGCTGCTCTCTCCCGCATGTCCTCTTCCAAACTAGGGATTGTTAGCCAGTACTGGATAGAGGATACTTGGTATTGGAATCTGAAATGGATAAGATCCCTTAGAACTAGAGAGAATCTGATGTTTTAAAGGTTAATGTCTTATCTTAATCTTGCAGTTATTCATCGATCGAAAGAAGACAGGTTGGTTTGGGAATGGGGATGTCGCACGTGTGCGGCGTCGCGGCGAAAATTCCACTTCATCTAAGTATGTAACCATCTATCTGGCAAATATGGGGGAGATAAGAAATTCTTGTCCTTTATTGGTGGAAAATGGAAGGGGAGTCGCCACCTAGTATTTTGGTCACTAGGAACTCAACTGGTCTCAGATTCGGATACGGGGACTGGTTGCGTAAAGGGAAGGTATTTGCACCCCAAATACGCCTTACCTAAGGTAAGCTGCATGGTTTGATTGTCTGATAAAAAAACTAAGGTGTTATCGTATTTCTAGTTGTTAGTCCGTCTATGGTTCAAGAAAAGTCCTCATCGGTAAGGAGGTCCTTATCTTATCGGGTAAAAACCTAATCGTTCTAATGTCTATATGAAAAAACTATATTTTTAATATCAGGAATACGTTTTACGTATAAATTCGTAATCCTCATATACTAAAAGAAGACAAAAATATTTTTTTAAAATTTTTGAAATATTGGCCTAGTTCTCATGGCTCTAATAAACTTGTTATTAAAGCCAAAGTGCATGATAAAACATATTTTTGAATATTTTGTGTTTTATGTATAAAAAAAAACAATATGATTTTATTTGTTATATGAAAATACGATGTGATGATTTTTCTTATCTTTGAGATACTTGGTTGTATGCATGAAAAACAAAATATTTTTTTGTTTTTTTTTTATAAATGTTTTTACAATGTTTTAACAAAAATTGGATGTTTTAATATTGAATTTATATCTTTACGGTATAAAAATACAAACCAGTATTAAATAATTTTGATAAAAAAAATATGCAGAAAAATCAACAAAATTTTTAAGGATTTTTCATATATTTTTTTCATATAGATAATATAAAATACAATAATATATAATATTATAATTGTATGGGCTGGGTCGGCCCAACTAACTGGGCCGAACTCAGCCCAAAAGGGGTTGGGTCGATCTCGGCCCAACAGCTCACTCTTCTTCTTCGGGTCTAGGCCGGACCCGGCCCAGACCTAAGGGCTGGGCCAGAAAACAAAATGGGGGGGCAATTATTTTCCCCCTCCCATCCTCCTGCATGCAGAATCAGGAGAAACCTATGCCACAAAACTAAGTAAAAGTGGAGGGGCACGAAGAGGTACCTGGTGCGGAGGAGGTAGTGCCTTACTGATCTGGCTGCTTTGCTGGCAGTTCTGCGGTGGAGGCCGGTGGCGGTGTCATGGCTCACGGACAACAGCTCCCAGCAGCGGTGCTGTTGTTTCAAGCGACGGAGAGAGAGAGATTCCTGCTCTTCCCTTCTCCTTTGTTTTCTTTCCTCTTCTTCAACTACGTTTCCTTCTCTTTTTGTTCCTGTTTATGTGTGTTTTTCCAGCTCCTGTTCCTCTTCCTGTTTCGGTATCGTCTTTCTCTCTTAGCTTTCACGATCACTCTCATTTATCTCTCACAGTCCCTCTCCCCTGTTTCCATCTTCCTCGTTTTCTTTTCTTTTTTCTTTCGGTCCCTTTCCTTTTCGTTCTTTTCTTTCTCTTCTCTTCATTCTCTCTTTTCTCTCTCCATCCTCTCTCCTTTTCGGTTCTTTTTTTTCCGTTCCCCCCTTCTCGTGCGTGCTGGCGTTAGGTTGTATTTATAGGGCAAAGGGAAGCAGGGGCATCCCTATTGCCGCCCTATTTATAGGGCCAATGGGTGTGGCTGGCAGGGCGCGGCTCCCCTGGTTTTTCATTATGATGGGGCTTGGGGCATCGGGTTTTGGCAGAGCACACGGCAGGAAGGAGTAAAGAAGAAAAAAACAAAAGCTGTTTTCTTCCCCTGTTGCACGTCTAGGGGAAGAAGAAGGAGGAACAGTGTCGCTCAAAACGACACCATTCTGTTTCTCTTCCTCTTTTTGTTTAAAAAAACATGAAACAGTGTCGTTTTGGACAAAACACGTCATTTCATTTAAACATGGCGCCAACACATCAACTTCCAAATCAGTCCTCAATTTATCCTTTGTTCATTTAAGTCCTCAAATGTAATTTTGATTTTTAAGAATTAATTCAATTGCATCACTACTAACTTCAATCGCCGCCCCCATAATTGGCTGCCTTTTTCACTTTAGTCCTTGGTCTCTAATTTATGCAATTTGACCCTCAATTGATCAATAAACTTCCGATGTCTTCAATTTGGCCCCTGATTTGGTTAATTACAGCCCCTCTATTTACGCGTCTTTTCCAGTTTGGTCCTTGGTTTTGGATTTCTTCAATTAGGTCCCTAATTGGCCATCAAACTTTAATATTTATGCAATTAAGCCCCTGATTTGACCAAGTCAACTCTCAAAAATTATAATTTGACCCCATAACTTTAATTTCTTCCAATTAAAGCCCAAATTGACTTAAAAATCAATTTTTCTTGCAATCAAACCCTTTATAAATTCAATTAACCCTTCAATAAAATCCAATTGAGTCCATAAACATCTAATTTTGGACTTTTCTCCTCAAATTGAATTTTCTTTTCCAACAGGGCTCTTGTCATTCAAGTATATACTGTCAAAATTTTCATCTTTGTATTTTTAACCTCCTTAATCAATTTTTCTGACCATTTCCTGAGCGCTCCAGCCTCCTATTATTTTTTTTTAATTTCTTTTGGCTATATATTTATATATATATATATATTTTATTATTTATTATTATTATATATATATATATATTTATTTTTTTATGTGGGGACCCAAAAATATGTTACAACAAGGGGAAGGAAAGTGGCTATACTGTAAACTCTTGTATGATTGCCCTTGAAAGGATCAGGTTTGCTGGAACTAAAACTTGTGTTACAGATGCTTGGAAATCTATCTGCCATCCAAAAACATAAATGATTTTATGGTTGGCCCTAAATGAAGGCCTTTACACAAGAGCCTTCCCAGTTAAGAGACATATCCTAAGCCCTTAAGATGTTTGTTGCCTTTTCTATGAGCACCATTCTAAAACTATCTCCCATATCCTCATGCATTGCCTAGTGGTCTAGAAACTATGGAATAAAATTGTAGCTTGGAGAGGTCTGAGTTGGGTAATGCCATATGCCCTTGACAACCTTCAACGTCAATGGCTAGGTCTTCTGCAGGAAAATCATTGTAAGTTTGAAAGATTTGTTTGGGGGGGCTTTATGTTTAACATTGTTTGGACTATATGGAATACCAGGAACAATTTGATATTTGAGGAAAAACAGCCTATCTGGGAAGATATATTATAGCATTTGTTCTACTTTGCTGCAGGTTGGATCAGAAATCAGAAATTTTCATTTTGGTATATAGGTGCCGATTTGTATAGGAATCACGAATGTATTTTGGCTTGGTCCGTTTAAGTTCTGATTTTGTTTGGTTTTTTGTGTTGTTGCTCCATTAGTAGGGCTGTTTGTTTCCTTGGTTTTCTTCCTTGTAGTTAGACTGAGGCGTAGGCTACAACCTATGTAGCTAAAGCTCTACTCTCTCTATTTAGGTTTTCTCTTCATATTATATATATTCTTGATTTCACAAAAAAAAAAGCTCATAGGTTTAGGAGAGTTAATGCTTTGAAAAATTATGGTTTTGAAGAATATGATACTAGTGGAAAGTGCTTGGTGAGAAAAATCTACAATGATGAGGATGGAATGGTGAACAGAGTTAAGGTTGACACTTGGTTAGTATTGTTGGTTCCAGTAGTGCTGAAGGATGAGTTAATGGTTGGACTAAGTGTTTCTTGGCCAGGGTTTGCAAAAAATGGATGAGAGGCAGTGTGAAGGTGTAGATCTTTTTAGGTTCAATGTTTTTTCTCTCTCCTATTTTTTTCGTTGCGGGGACTCTTATTTATAGGAGGTGAGAGAGAGGAATCATATCTCTATCTTGTTTAGTCCTCACCTTTTAATGTAATTGTGTTACAAAAATTATTTTTAGATTTTGAAATTATAACTTTTTTGGATTTTTGAATTTTTCAAAATAAAAATATTTTTTATATAATTTTTTTTAAAGGAACCAAAACTAGATTATAACACAACCCTTTGTTCAAATGAACCTTAACAATAAATTAATGTTGAAGAGGTTAAGGGTGACACAAGCAATGTCTTAACTTCCTAATTTAAAAAGCATATGTTCGAGAAGTATTGTGTGGAAAGTAATTCTAAGATAAAAGGACTTTTAGCATAAGGATGTGAGAAACCTGCAGGTTTCTTCTTGTATTTTAGGTTGGTAGAGATGTAACAGTATCAACTGCTAATTTTTTTTTTATGATGGCATTAGAATTGCTAGTTATTCTTTTTTTGAAATATGCTTCTTAATAAGCTTTCAGTATTGATGATGATCATATATTTGATCAATTTTAAAGTTCTTTGAGTCCTTTGATATGTAGGCTTTAATTTGTTTTCAAAAATTAGTTGTATTCTTCATCAACACCAATTGGCCCTCGTCAAGTAATGGATGCTTTTGAAATCCAAAGAAAAATTAGGTGAAGTAATTTATTTATAGAATGATATTTTTTTACTTATAAATAATTTTTTTAAGTCATGATGAATTGATAAAAAAAAAAAGTTTTTCTAAATTTGCTTGAAAAGTGACTGATACAAACCAAGTTAAGTTCAAATTTGACCTTAAAATATTTGCTGACAAGTTTTGCAATATCAAGCATATCTCTCAAACCATAAATAAAATCAAGCTGAAATTTTATAGAGATATTTTATGCACATAGAAATATATTGTGGTAAATGTTTAGGTCAAATGGAGTTTGGAAACATATTATTTCAGAGGATTGAAGTTACTAGATGAATCTTGTTAATTTGCCACATCATAGTTGTGTACTATTTGGGACATATTTGGAGCTACATATGACATTTTTCTGCTACTCAAGTTGGGCTAAAAACTAGACATCTCAAGCTTTCCAACCATATAAGGTAGACCTAGTAATTCATCCATACGAGAGAGAGCAACATGTTTGAAGTCAGAATTGAAATCTGCCAAGAATGTGTAAAAATTAGAGATTCGGGATACATGGAGAAATTTTAGCATGAAAATTTTTTTTATTATCCTATTTTATTTATTTATTTAATATTGAATAATTATATTTAATTTGGGTTTGTTCTGACCTCTTAGACATTGTTTAGGGGTTTATTTCATTATTGGACTTATATTAGTTAATTACTAGTTTAAGCTCATTAGCTTGCAACCCAAAAAGGGTTGATTAGGGTTTCTAGTTGAGTTATTATACAAGATTTTGTAAGCTGAAAATTTCAGCAGCCATGAATTTATGAAATACACTTGTATTTTGCATGATGCAACACGTTTTCTTTGCTAAGAAAAAGAATAAATTTGACTTATCGAAGATTAACTGATTTCATGGTGTCATTCGCATACTTAGGGTTCTTAGATACAAGATTATATCTAGGTCTAAGTCTTTTTTCAATACCTTTGGTTTTTAGGTACAGGGTTACCTTTGGGTCAAGGTTCTATCAAACCTGATTTTTTATTTTCCGGGTTGTTATCTACTTCGTTAGGGGTTGCTTGACCATGTGATCAAAAAGTTCGCATCAATGACCATGACCATAGATGATTGATAAGTGGTAAGTGATGAGGCTAACACTAATAGGTAAGTATCTTTATAATTCTGAAAATGGTTTAATTGTTTGTTATACATTATGGAAAAATTATAATATGTTAGTTTATTGGTCTATAGTTACTACTATATTAGATTTTGTGACTAGATAATTGAATTTCATTCCCAGCTTGTTATACAATTGGATATGCTAGATTCTATAATTGTTGGTTCTTAAAGTCATTTTACAATTATTGTTAAACTACATAGTTTTGGCTAGTGCAACTATTTTTATTTTCGTGATTCATAGTTATTTGTCTAAATTATAGAAAACACTAAAAGACATGAAAAAATCATTGTAGCCTATGCCACTATACACACAAACACAAGGCACTTTAGATTGCTACAGTGCCCTTTTTTTTTTGTCCTTAGGCATTTTCTCTTTGTTTCCCTTTTAGGACAAAATGGATGACTAATTTAAGTGAATTTGTTAAGAAATGACCAAAGTGAAAAAAGCAGAGAAAATAGGTGGTAGTTTCAAAATTGGTGCAAAACGTTTACGTTAGTCCTCTTACTTTTTAAGTGATAATTTTTCAGTCCCTCTAGATTTCAAACAATAAATCTTGCTCCAAAAATTCATTTTCCTACTCTTTTCGGTCCGTGATTCGAGATTGAAGAGAAAAGGAGATAGTCATTAAAGTCTGGTGGTAGAGAGAGATAGTCGTTGGTTGACACTAATTCTGGCCATAAAAAAGGTCGATTTTGGTGTCCACATGTTTCATTTGATTAGAAAAGTTTAACATAGGTATTCTTTCACCTTAAAATTTCTTGAGAAAGTACCTCCGACATTTGTAAAATTTTTAGTTTTAGATTATTTTTTATTTTTGGACCAATTTTTGGATTATTTGAAACCATGAAGGAGTTTATTTAGGTTTCTAAGTTGTAGATAATGCTTCGTTTGTTGATGCAAACAACATGTCATCTGCTTTATTTTATTTTATTTTTTGTTTTACACCTTTTAATATTAAAAAAAGTCTGATGCTAGAACGAAGCCTTTTTTTAAGAGCCAAATGCATGGCTAGGCCCACGTGCCTGACTTGTTTCTTTTTAATGTATTTTCAACCCCTTAAACTTTTACATTTGGTTATGGTGGTTGTGGTATCTCAAGATGGTTGCTCCTTGAAGGATTCAATCTTCTAGAACGATTATATCTTTCCATTGGATTATTTTTGGGACAACAGTGTTTGAGCGGGATAAATCCATTTGTAGAAGGAGTGTTTCTACTTTTTGGGATTGGAATTTGTGTTTACTGGTAAAGGCTGAGAACATGGCTTTGTAAGGGATTTTGAATATAAAAGCAACAAGGATTGATCCTTCAAGCATATCGTAATTATTGGTTTTTATTTGTAGTAGCATACTTTGTAAGATATTTTTGTCTTTGAGGGATATAGTTAAGTTTGGATAGCAATCAAATGAAACTGGGCACTTGCAGAGGCTAGACTCAATAGAACTTAGGAGTGAGTTTTGGAAGTTTTGGAATCTAGCATCTCGTAGGACAGCTAGAATGGAAGTGTTCAAGGTTTTTTTTTTTTTTTTTAAGGGGTTTTATCCCAACTTGGATAAGGTCAATGTGTATGTATTTGTAGTTTCTGGCTAGATGTTTTTATAGGGATTTTTGGGAGAGGAGTTGGATGGTTTCAAAAGGTTTTTGTAAGCTGAATATCTTTTTCCTCAGTTTTTATTGTAAAATCTGTGTTTTAGAAACCTTTGAAATTTTTCAATCATCAATATTTTTTGTAAAATCCTCAATTGTTATTTCTTCACTTTATACAATCCTTCTACTTTTAGAAGTCTTAGAGGTAGAAGAAGTTGAAATAGAATTAGTTCTGCAGAAAACAGAATCCTTTGAAAAGATAGACTAGAAAACAGGCTGCAAGTTATATAGATTTAGTGCCCTAATCACTCAACGGGACTTACACCATTCAGTAGCATTCATCTATTTGCTAATGGTCTCTCGTCTCACTTGGGTTTCTGTAACCTATGTCACTTTTTCTACCCAAATCCTAATAGGCTCTGATACTATATAATCAAAAGAACAGGAAGAATTTCCAAAATCCCTTCTATCATAAATATTCCTTATCACACAAATTCTTCTAGAAAATCTACATCCGATATACTAAGAAAATCTACATCATATAATCAAAAGAACACAGAAATAAAAGAAGAAATAGTACGTGGCGTTTTTACACCTGAGAATGATCTTTAGATCGGGTCACAGGTTTTCAGTCGATATACTGAGTTTGGAAAAAGTAACATATTTCTTATATGAATGAAAAGGTAAGTTCAAGACAGGATCCTCTATCAAACACAAAGCATACTTAAATTTGCAGAAATATAAATTTTGCAAGAATGTAAAGAGAAATAGAATCTTACTTAAATTTGTATTAGAAATCAATACATGAGATATTGATTATAGGGGAGATATTGTTTACAAGAGATTGTTTTAGGAGGAAATTGATGCTCTTGATTACTTTCCGAACATTAGCCGTCTTGCCAAACCTCTTTATGACAGGTTAAAAACTAACCCTATTCCATGGTCTGATACCTATACCAACCTTGTCCGCCAAATCAAAAAACAAGTACAGACTATGTCACTTCTCAATTTAACTATGCCCTTAGCTCCAAAAAACGAGTTGAATGTCTTGACTTCAGAAAAACAATTTGTTCTAAACAAAACTCATTTTAAAAATGATTTTTATGATAACCACAATTCCGAGAAGCGATCTTGGTTTTTTGAACACTTTCTTCAACAAAGACATATTATCCAAAAAAAATTCTATGATTTTATTGAACTAAATAGAATACAAATTTTATTCTTTGACTGGTTTGAACTTTATTATGCATCAACACATCATGTTACATATACATTTGCATCCATTAAACATGCATGTCCAATCACCACCAGAAGCGAAACACTAGTATGGAATCTCACTAGTGGATCTCCAGTTGAATCTGACCATCCACCCCTAAGAAACATCTAGCTAAACCACAAAGATCAAACTATCGATGCAGCACCCTACAAAATACCCGATGATGATACCCTTATAAACACAAAACACATCATCCAACAAAACAACTTTACCAATACCAACCTCAATACCTTAGGAACAGCTTACCTGACTAGAAAAACAAATACAAAGAACCACTATCAGTTCGATTGATACCAAAACATCAGTCAACCTAAAACTAAAAAACCCAATCTTCAAACCTTACCAAGTTACCAAGACAAAGCCAAACACAAATCCAAGAAAATCAAACAGATTTCCTTAAAGCCATCAAAACACATTTACAACACCTTGATGGATCAACTCTAACTGTTCTAGACACACCTCAAACAACCAACCCTTCTAAATCTACAAACCAAGTAAATACCCTTCAAAATAGCCCTGTACAAACTTTTGTTGAGGAAGCATTTAAAGATCCACCTCTTGAGCTAAATAGACTTACTTGGCAAAACTCTAAAAAAACCATTGCTCCAAATATTTCTATGTCTACTGAACCAACTATCCTAAACCAACATAAATGCCTCTTCCCTCTATGAATGGAACATAGATGGAATGTCTGAATACAACTTTCTAAATACCCTTCAATAAATGACTATGGCAGCTAACGCCTACAAAACCCAAACAAGAACCCCAGATAAAGCCATAGCTGGACTTCTTATTGCTGGCTTCTCTGGCCAGTTAAAAGGATGGTGTGATTACCATCTCACTAAAATAGACCATTTACAAATCTTAAATTCTATCTAAACCTATGAAGACCAAACACCCATCCTTGACCATTTAGAAAACACCATCCAAGATGTTGTTTCAACCCTTATTCTTACCATTTCCTTATATTTTGTCGGAGATCCTTCCCATCTAAAACACAAGAATTGGATGCCCTTGCTGGAGATTATAATCAAAGAACCATGAATATACCCATGGAATAAAGAATTTTGTACAGAAAATCAAAAGGGAAGAAAACTTTCGTTCAAAAAAAATAGGTTGAAAATTTTGTTTGAAATGGAGATCACCATTTTCAACCAGGGGGTGGTCCTTGAGGAAGTCAATTTGGCAACCAAAGTAATGCCACCATTGAAGGAACCAGATTGGACCAGGCCTGCTGGTAGTCCCCGTATGTATAGGAAAGGCTGGTGTTTGGGAAGGAAGTACGGAGGTGTAGAGGAAAAGGAATATATATATATAAAGGATGTTATTTAAAGTCTTTTTTATTTGACTTGAAAAAAAAAAGCCTTGTTTTGTTATCAAACTTTAAAAAAGTTAGCCCTATTTTTTTTCAATCATATGCTCAACCCGTTCTTTTTTTTTAAAAAAAATAAAATTATTATTTGATATACAAGGCTTCGTACACATCTATTTGGGGTATAATTAAATGAAACATAATTTTGGAATTAAAAAGTTGTTAAATCTAGTAAGGTGTATGATCTGAATCACGGGTTTGATAGATTAACATGAGTCTTTTTATCCTCTTTTGAATTAATTATTTTTGTTTTTAAATTCATCCTTCAATATTGAGTTTATTGTAAATTGGGCTTTACAATTTATTTTGGTTTGTTTTTTATGATATTATCACGGTCTCATCTTCCACTTCGCGATCTAATATTTAGTTGATTAACTCGACTTTACCTAAGTCAATTCAATATGTTATTGTCTCAATATTTTTATACAAAAATGTCATCCAATATATGTTAGATTTTGAATTCATAATTAAGTTGTTTTCTATTAGAAAACATATTAACGATACCTGAACATGTTTTTTTTGCGTTTGAAAAAAGATTAATTTAACTCACCTTTCTTTGCATTTTTATTGCTAATATTAGATTCAATAAGAAGTTGATTCCAAGAAACAAAGTTATTGAACACAATCGAGTCCATTGCCTGTATTGCAAGATTATATATCTTGGTAAACCTCTATATTTTTTTTTTAGTCTTTAGTTGACTTTTTTTTCCATTTATTATCATAGATGATGCTTGATTTATTTAATTAATACATGAGGTTTTCAAATTGCGATTAGAATTTTTTTCTTGGTAGCTAAAAACATGTTATAAACGCAAGCATATTTATTTATTTTTTACGTTGAAATTTTTTTATCCATACATGGTGAAGTGTGAGACACATAGCTAGTAAGTACTAAAACTATTGAATTATAACTTATATTTGTTTAAAATCTTATGATATGTATAATGATAAAAGCTGGAAGTTAGAAGTCATATTATGAGTTTAAACTTTGAAAAATTAGTTGTGAAATTCAAATGCTTATTTTGTAGTTGTTGCATTTTAGAAAACTAATCTCTTTTTGTTTGATATGGCCCTATATTTGCATAATTGGATCCAATATTCATGAGCATAATAACTAACTAGAGGTTGTAAAAAATCAAATTAACTTGTGAGATGATAATTTAAGAACATTCTTCATTAATGATTAATTAACATAAAGTAATAGAGAAGGTGAATTTACTAGCACAATTCACTAGAATAGTGCTTTACTTTTCTTTATTTTTTTGCTTTTTTTTTTAATCTCATCTTTTAATATTGGGATTGTTAGGAATTGTACTTTATAATTTTTCTTTTGTTTTGTTTTCTATATGGTTATTTTAGTTTTATGACCTATGTCGTTGTTTATTATGTTAGCTCGGGTAATTGTTTTCTCTCTTTTTAATGGCTTTTCTTCAATTTCAACTTTCAACATTAGGATTCTTTAAAATTATGATTCATAGTTTTTTTTATTTAATTTTATTGGGTTATCCTAGTCTCATAAGCCAGGTCATGGCATGAAAGGTTAACTCGAGTTGGCTAAGGTCGATTTAATACGTTGCCATATTGATATATGATAAAAGATGTCATCCAATATATCATCGTTTCAATATTAAAAAATATTATCTTTAATTTTTTGTTAGATCAAACTATATTGTTACCGGTTATTTAGGTTGCTTTTAAATTGGTCAATTTAACCAGGTCACATCGGATCAACCCCTACATGGTTTAATTTAGGATTGAGCTTTAAGATTTGTTATGGTTTTCTTTCTATAAGATTATCATTGTCTTAAAAAAGATCCTGACATTGGATTGATGTTTAATTTTGTAAAAACAATATATTGAGAAATAAGCTTCATGAATTATTTCAATTTGCTTTTAATGGAATTATTATGATCTCAAAAAAAATATATTGGCATTCGATTGATGCTCAATTTTGCACAAAAAAAAGATTTAATTTTATTTTTTGTAGGCATTCTATTTTTCCAAGGTCCTTCGATTTATTTTTGTTTTTTTTTTCATCCTTCAATATTATATTGATTTGAAACTGAGTTTTATAATTTATTTCAATTTGCTTTTTATATGGTTATCGTGGTTTTGAAAAAGCATTCCGTCATTGGGTTAATGCTCAAATTTACAAAAAAAAAATTAATTTTATTATATGTAAGTTTTCTCTTTTTCTAAGGCCCTTTATTTTTTTTATTTTATTTTCATACTTAATATTGTGTTGACTGAGAATTGAGTTTTTATAATTTATTTACATTTTCTTTATAAAATACATTTACAATACTTATACATTTGTGTTTATGCTCAATTTTTTTTTAATACGACATGCAATATAGTGCATGCTAATTATCTAGTTATTAGTACGAGATCTTCAAACATGAATAGATTTTACTTATTATTGTCCATTAAGTGGCCTGTGGAGTTGTGTTATCAGTAGTTTTCTAACTAATAAGTTTCATGTTATATCAATTTGAACTTGCTCAAATTATGACTTTATAATATAATATCATTGCCTGCTCTTAATGCTGAACAATTTTATTAGAAAAAAGTCTCAACAAGTTTCTTTAAATACCGGTGAGCTTTGAGTCCAATTATAATATAACTTGGTCTTTTATAAATGATTCAATTATAATTATCTATATTAGCTAAATGTATTCTTAAGATTTAATAAGGAGAAACTTAATATCAATTTATTTCAAGTTGTTATGAAAATAACCTTATTAATGAATAAAAAAAATACCTATATAGAGTTTATGCTCAAAATAAATAATTTCGAGTTAAGATGGGTTTATATTTTTAAAAACTCGTGAGATAAAAAAAAATAGAGAAAACTGAGCTAGCTCACCCTCTGAAAAGCACAATAATACGATGCTTTTACAAAGCATAGAATAAGAAAATGAGAAATGAGATGGCTTAGCTCTAGGTATAACAATTTAATTTGAACTCAATGGATACCGATCCAAACTTATTTGAATTAGTAATATATATATATATATATATATATATATATATATATATATATATATATAAATAAACGGATAATGGATAAGATGTAAATATTGTCAAACCCGACCCAAACTTTGTAAACAATCATGTCAATGATCAAGCCCTTTTGGTTACAACTGAACAGTCAACAAGAGAACATTAGCCAACAATTAGTCAATGCCCAAGAACCTGCTGAGGAAATCAAGTCATAATAGATAATCAGTCAAAGCTAGAATTATGGAATACACACTGTCATTTCTATAAATAGACAACTTGTATTTTTATATATAAACTCTAAAAATGTAATAGATAAAACAACTGAAAAGATACATGTACAATATAGAAAACTTAATCACTTTGTGGTGTTGTTTCTCTTTTATGGAATCAAAGCATTCCAACCAAATTTACACATCAATGGCACAAAAGATTTCTACCTAAAATGGCAATCTCATTGTTGTAAACACAAATCAACTCCAACAACTCACTCCTTCCATTTTTCCATCATGGAGTGACACCTTCAAATCACTCTTTCATGGATTTAATCTGTAGGGCTACTTGGATGGAACGATTAAGTGTCCTTCAGTTCTAACAAATAGCACTGAACCCACTATTAACACAGCAGCCATATTATGGTTTTGGCAGGATCACCTCATTTGTAATGCAATCCTAGTCTCAATTTTCGACAACATCTCACCTTTAATTGCCACTGCAAAAACCTCAGTAGAGTCTTGGTTAAGATTGACATGACTTTATGAAAATCAATCTCGCACAAGGGTTATACAGCTCAAGGAATCTTTGACTCTACTTCAAAGAGGAGATCGATCCATTTCGAACTTTATGCTGGCTATTCATACAGCTATTGATGAACAAGCTATGATCGACACGCCCTTGTCAAATGATGACATTACACTTTATGCCCTTAATGGTCTTAGCACTGATTATAAAGGATATCATACTCTCTATACGAACCAGAGAAACATCATTAACATTTGAGGAACTACATGATATACTCACAGCACATGAAACTTACCTAAAGAGAATCGAAGCAACTCAATCACAACTCTTGGCCACGGCTAACAATACTCAACACAGTGCTAGTCATTATCATCAACGACAACTAAGAAAATACCAATATAAAAACATGCAATGACCTTGGCAGTATCAAGACATCAATCAACGCCGCAACAATCAATTCCAAAGAAAGCCAAAAATGTCAATTCTGTGAATTATTCAGCCACATAGCAAAGAAATGTCTAAAATTACAACTTGTCACAGCTAATTTGTAAGCAAGTCAGTAGACACAAAATGAAAATGGCTCCTGCACACTGGTGCTTCACACAATATAACCTCTAATCTCTCAAATTTATCTATCCATTCTGAATATGATGGCACAGATGTTGTGGTGATTAGAGATGGCTCAGGGTTACCTATCACTTATATTGGCTCTCTTACCCTTAACCATAAAACTCATAAATTTCTTTTAACTGATACTCTTTGTGTTCCAAGCATCCAAAATAATCTTATTTTTGCGCATTGCTTCACTAAAGTAAACAATGTATTTATTGAGTTTCATCCTAACTATTTTTTTATGAAGGATAGGTTCACAAGGGCGACACTATTATAAGAATGGTCTAAAGACAGAGCTATCCACCCTCTCCATATTACATAAATATATTTGCAAACCTAAGTCAAAGAGTATCTGAAAACCCTTGGTATTGTCATCTAGGTCATCCTTCAAAACGAATAATCTCCCAAATAGCAAAATCATTCCATTTATTTGTAACATCATCCTCTCTAAATCATGTTTGCAATTCTTGTCATATTAATAAAAGTTAACAACTTCCTTCTAGTGTAAATAGCATCAAAAGCATAAAGCCCTTGGAATACCTCTATTCAGATGTCTGGGAACAACTCCCACTCTTTACTACAAAGCTTTCAAATATTATGTCATTTTTATTGACCATTACACACGTTACTGTTGGTTCTTTCCCATGATTCTCAAATATGATATCAACACTATTTTTCCACAGCTTCATGAACTGCTTTAAAAGAAATTTGAGTTCAAAATCACACACCTCTACTTAGACAATGGTGGTGAATAAACAAGTTTAAAACCTTAAATAAACATGGCATAAACTATCTCACCACTCCCTCTTACACTCCCCAACACAATGGTATATCTGAACGTCAACATTGCTAAATTGTTGAAATAGGAATGACACTACTTACCCAAGCAAATCTATCCTAAAAATTTTGATGTCTTTCTTTTCAAACAATAGTTTACCTTATCGACAAACTTTCTACACCTATCCTTCAGAACAAATCCCCTTTTAAATGCTTATTTAACCAACCACCAAATTATAATAAACTCAAGATCTTCAGTTGCTTATGTTTCGCATTGGTAAAACCATTTAATTCCCACAAAAACATAACCAAAATCCAAGTCATGCATCTTTGTAGGATACTCTACCTCTTAAAGTGCATATTTGTGCTTGGACCCTTAAACACATCACACCTACATATGCATGCATGTCTCTTTAAATAAAACAGAATTTCCATCCACATCTCTCTCACCAAAACCTCCATTAGACCACTCCAATCACTTCAGTCCTAGCCCCACTATTCTGCCGTTACACACCAACATTACCCCCACTATCATCGTTACTTCAGATAATACTACTTCTAATGCTAATCCAACTCTAGAAATCTCATATTCAGATATCCCATCTTTATTTGTGGATATATCTGCTCTAATAACATCCTTACCCATTGTTGCCTTACAACCGAGTCCTTCCATGGATCCATTTCCATCCTCTGCTCAACGCACTCATCCCATGGTCATTAGAGATATGAATCACATTCACAAAACAAAAAAGTTCTTTACTTCTTATTGCTACCTATTTTTTTACCCCATTTTAAAAAAAAAATAAAAAACCAAAACATAGCAAAAAAAAACAACAAAAACCTAAAAAAATATTTTTTTTGACGTCTTTGCATCACTTACAACATCTTTTTCTACACGTTCAATTGTTAACACGCTTTTTAAGTTGACATTGAAGTTGCTTTTTTTCAAAAAAATCAAAATATAAGAAATCAAAATTTACAAACGAACCAAATGTGAAAAGAAAGAAGTTAAGGGACAAAATTATTTTTAGGTTGCTTGATTACCAAGTTTGCTTGGAGACCAAGCAATTGAAAATAGCAAACTTATTTTACCATAAACACATAAAAAAGGGGGGAAATAAAATAAAATTTCCACACTCTCTCCCACAAAACACACACAAAAAAAAAACATAGCCTCCATTATACCTAAAACTAGTCATAGCCAACATGAATCAACACCCACTACCCTTCAACCCCCAGCCCCCAACCTCACCACTAACGACTTATAATCTTCCCTACACAAATCAACCCCTTCCTCTTTCTCACTTCCCTCCATCTTCTACACTCTAACCACCCAAAGACCTCACAGTCCAAGATTTTCCTGGTTTTCTTCTACACTGTAAACAGCCTCCCATAAAAATCCAAATTAAAACCAATCCCTACAAAAAAAAAACATTTATTGCTTCAACTCACCCTCTCAACACACATACCAATACCACACACACCCCAAAGCACTCTACTAAAAAATCCAAAATAAAAGCATTAAACAAAAAGAAGCGAAGGAAACATGTATTCAGCTCTCTTTTTTGGAAGAAGATAAACAACCACTCACAAACCACCAACCACCAGTGGTGGAAGAGAGACGGTGACACCCATTGTCCGGCCATATCCATCTCTGTTCCCTTCACCACAGACAACAGTTGGCAAGGCCAGCCACCTCAAGTTGCAACAGACTCTACCAACACTAACATCCTCACACTAACACCAGTAATAACCACCCTCTTCATACTACCAGCCTAGACACGGTTGAAACCTAGCTTCACCTCTTCTCATCTTGCATAGATGATTGCAACAGAAGCACCATCAAAGCTTCTCCCTTAGTCACTGTACCAACCTCTACTCCAACAACCTGAAAGACATCTGAGACCACGATTCTTTACTTTTTTAAATCCAAAACCAACAACCCAGCAAGTCGTCCCTTCTTCTCCACCAAACCAGCACAACATCGCTCCTTCCCACCACTATTGACCCACTAGCAAAAGTGCCAAAACCGACCTAGCACCCCTTTCATTTATTCTCTCATCCCCGGTAATTTCAACTTCTTCCTAACAAAATTGATAACCTCTCTCTCTCTCTCTCAAGCCTGAGCTCCTTCACGTCAGCCTCCTCCCCTCCAGTAACCTAAAAGTAAACTCAAACACTAGCCATTCTTTATTTTTTTTAATTATAATCATAGCCCTAATTTATAGCAGATAAAGAAAGAAACATATCTAAAAAAAAGGATAAAAATGAACTGCTTTTAATTTTTGTTTTTGAAAGTGACGATGAGATTTGCTACCAATACAAGAAAAAAAAAAAAAGAAACACTACTGAGCAGCATGATTTCCCTTCTCAACAATGATGACACATGGAACCACACGTTACTAGTGGTGGCGGTGCGTGAGACCCACATGCTGCCACTGTTCCTGCACTTCCAGAATTTTCTAGTAGAGTTCCTAGGTTTCCAGCAATTTCTCCATATTAATTTGTGAATTTTTAGAGGCCTATTTTGTAAATTATAAATGTTTATTGTGTGTGTGTTTGAATTATTTTGAATTTTGGTGATTTGTAAAAATATAATTGTAGGGTGTGTGAGTAAAATTTAGTAAAAGGAGAATGTGTGTGTTTGTTTGATTTTCTTTTTATTACTTATTTTCATTTTATGATAGAAAAGATAAAGAGATAAAAAAAAAGTTTTAATTGCTTATGGCCAATAATCTTAGAAAATAGTTTGAGCATTTATTTTAGATTTGAAATACTTTTGCATGGATTTTACAACAAGTTTATAAAACTCCAAAAGATTTTGGCTTGCATTTCAAAAATATCAAAACAAATTGTTATAGGATTATGAATTTATATATAAGATATATTTCTGATATTAAATAAAAAAAACAATTTATTTTTATATTGGTATTATAACTGTGAGGTTTTTAACTTGATAAGATAATGATATCCTTATCTAGAAAGACCTTTCTTAAACCTTAGATAGAAAAATGGTTAGGAAACACAACAATACTGTAGTTTATATTAGACAAACAAACAATGCAGCTTACTTTAGGTAAGGTGTAGTAAGGGTGATATATCCTCACTATACATAACCAGTTCTCTTATCCAGATTTTGAGACTAGTTTGGTGGATATGTCCTCCTTACATTGCTATTCACAATTCGAACTTAAAGAAGGATACAAAAGAGGCAACATCATTAGATAAGGTAAGCATTCAACTTTGATTAGGGGTGCAACTCATTGAGCACATTCTCTTCCCTCCTCTTCCATTCCAATTTTATTATTATCTTTTGCATTGAGTGTTTATTATGCATTCTTTTAAAGCCATTTACTAGTTTAAATGCAATAAATGTTTTTTTTTGTTTGACCATGCCATGTTTTATTATGTATATGTGTGTTTAAGTGTTGTCCAAGGTTTAGTGGAATGCTTAGGATTGCTATTAAGATGATTAATGTTAGGTTGAGATACATTCTTAGCATGTTTTGATGTTTAAGATAGTCAATGAAGTCTTTATGGCAGTATATGTTGAAAGTTTGGTTATTTTCTGTTTCTAATGTTCTTAGACCATTGTTAGTGGTTAGTTGGGCTTGCTTAAGCCAAATACATGTTGTTTATGGTTAAGAATGTGAAAAAAAAACCTTTGAAATAGTATTGGAACGTGTTTTTGGTTTGCTATAGGACAGACTATACTTATGGTTTTGCCTTTGATTTCTTGTTTCTTATTGTTTTAATTGTTAAAATAAGTTGTTTTAAGCATGCTTAAGCTTTAGTTGCTAAGCCTCGTACATTTTTCTGGGCTCTTAGTGCATTGTTTTTAGGTTTGGTTGCATATCTGTCATTCTGAGTCATCTAGGCATTTCTGCATTTACTGGGCAATGTTCATGGGAAGAATATTGCCTTGGCTACATGATTTGACACCTTTACCTAGTAATCTAGATTTCTTTTGCCTTAATAACATGTATTTCTTGATTTTAATCTTAAGGTTTTGATTTCAAACCGAAACCTTCCATGATCAAATT
>Ga0325405_1002182_pt1 | contig 20109 bp, 9 predicted proteins | sample PopdelMetagenome_21_FD_205663 | JGI IMG/M metagenome (GOLD analysis project Ga0325405, IMG submission 205663) | Populus deltoides microbial communities from Bellville, Georgia, United States - Xylem-Control-R2 | ecosystem: Host-associated > Plants > Phyllosphere > Stem > Wood/Secondary xylem...
AATCTTCCATCTCAAAGTTCTCATTAATTTCTTCCTCTTCTTCTTCATTATTATTAGTACTACTACTACTACTACTAATATTGCTATTATTATTATTATTATTATTATTATTATTATTATTATTATTCTTGTTATATTTTATGTACTTTAAGTATGCTCTGTGTTTGATCAAGGATCCTGACATTGTTGGTCTTGCCTTGTTCATTCGCATCAGAAATTTGTTTATATTATATAATATATCTCTTTGATCTTTTTATAAACTCAGTATATAGGCTGGAAACCTGTGACCCGATCTTTTGGATCATTCTTAGGTATAACAACGCTACGTACTGAGTATTATTACTATTACTATTATTATTATTGTTACTATTATTGTTGTTGTTGTTGTTTTATTAATTATAATTTATACAATTAACCTCTCTGTGGTTCGACCCCGGTCTTGCCGGGTTATTTATTACTGTGACACTCCTGCACTTGGGATAAGACATCAACTCTTTGATCGTGTCAGTAGTGTCCTAATTTTAAGCATTTTTAGATAACAAGTCTAGGTACTCCATTGCTTGATTAAGGTCTTTATTTTCAAAAGTTTCATTGCACATCAATTCCACCATTTGTCTATCTTTAGGTGTAAACCCTTCAAAAAAATGTGAAACCAATCTCCATGTTTCAAAACCATGATGAGGATAGGTATTAAGCAAGTCTCTATACCTATCCTAACATTGGTAAAATGTTTCTCCTGGTTTTTTAGTGAAAGTAGTGATTTGTCTTTTGAAAGAGTTTGTTCTATGATAAGGAAAAAACTTCTTCAAAAACTGTTGTTGCATTTCATCCTAAGCACGAATGGATCCTGACCTAAGGTTTTATAGTCATGTCTTAGCTTTATCTTTTAATGAAAAAGGAAAAGGCTTTAATTTGATGGTGTTCATACTACAATTTAAGTTATTATAGGTGTTACAAACCTCTTTTTTTTTGGTAAGTTGTGTTACAAACCTCTTCAAATTCTCTGAAATGCAAGTATGAATTTTCTAGATCTAAGTAATGAAAAGTAAGTAAAAGTTGAATAATACATTGCTTAAAATTAAAGTGAGATGCATCAGGAGAGAAAAACTATACAGGATGGTGCACTTGTTCTTATTGGATTCATGTGATCTTTAAGTGTTCTAACATGATTATTCTCATTATGAATTGACTGGTTATCTTCTTCGGCTATATTTTCTAAAAAAGATGAGGATTTCCTACAAAGTCTACCTTTTAATATGTGTGACCAAACTCTTATGCAAGTGTAGAAAAGAGAAGAAGAAGAAGAAGAAGAAGAAAAAGAACAGAAAAAGAAAAAAAAGTTAGATAAGAGAAAAGTGAAAATAAAACAATAAAATGAAATTTATACAGTAATTTACCTCCCCGGCAACGATGCCAAAAACTTGACACGATCAAAAGAGTTGATGTCTTATCTCAACTACAGGATTGTCAAAGTAATAAATAACCCTGCAAGACCGGGGTCGATCCACACACACACACACACACACACACACACACACACACATATATATATATAATTTAACAAAGAGTTAAAGAGATCTTTGAGATGTGAAATTAATATGAGGATCCACTAATTGTATTAGAAATAAGTATAGTATAAACTCTTTTTATTACTCAAGTGGAAACCACACACAAATGAGGTTCCAATCAGATGATTTATCCTTAATAGTTCATTATAATTTTTTAACATGATCATATTAATTATTTTATTTTAGTAACACCATACTTTTAAATATTGTCAGGAATTCATGATGCTAACTTATGTTAAGAACAAATCAAGTTCCTCTCATAACAACGATGTCGACCGAAGACTATGAAGGATCAAACATTTATTGTACCAAGTGTTATACAACACAAATCTAGATTAATCATTTAACAAACAAGGTATTAAGAATTAGTAAGATAAAAAGATAAGACATATTAATAACAAACTTTCTTGGATATAAACATTGAAGTCCATGTTGAGTTTATATTATACATATTCTAACACCATTCGTGAAACCTTTTAACCTTGACAAATTAAACTTAGCTAAACATTATGAAGAAGAGAAACACAAATAAACAGGATAAAAACATAGTTATGATATAAGTTAACTAAGTATAGGAAAGGAAATGAAAAGTATAGACAAGAGAATTAATATACATGAAAGAAAACTTGAACATTACAAAGAGAGAAAGCAAAAAAATAATCTTGATATGAAAACCAAGATGCCTAAATGTATGGAAAATGCCTCCTTTTATAGGCTAAAAAGAACTATTTATTTGGTAATTAATTATTGAATTAGTGGCCAACTAATGACTTAAGTGGACTTGGTGGTTTAGGTATGGATTTGTTTTCTGGATGAAAGGACATTGCCACAATCAGCATTTGGCAAAATGGTCTTCATGAAAGTTGTAGGAATTTGTATCAGCTTTCCACTGAAAGAAGAATGAGCTCCTTTAGACTTCTAGCACCCGAGATATGGACTGAACACTGAACAATATCTGGGTTGTAGGACAGATTCAAACTTCTCTTTTGATGCTAAGATTTGGACTAAAAAAATAGCAGAATTGAGTCTTAGACTCTTCATGAATGTTTTAGGCCTATGTCTTAGCTTTCTAGCCATATGAACCAAACTGAAATCCAAGATCTACAGCTCTAGATATGACCCAATGACGGAATGGTGTTTCAGTTTGAATTGAACCAGCATCTCTTTTCTAAGCTTAACCCTTTCTTTGTCCTTTCACTTTCAATAGTTACTCACATTAATCAATCATTTAAATTGTGAGATATGCCTGCATTTAAAATAAACATTTACCATAAATTAAAGCTATCTTATATTATCAGACTTGTTATTATAGAACATGCTCAAGTTAGGGAATTTAATGATACTTTAAGTGTAATATGATGATATAAAGCCTTAATGAGAATGCACTTTTAAGTATTAATCAGTGCTCCCTATAGCGAATTATTGGGCCGTATAAATCCCTTGTCTAGTAATTCTTGCAGTTGACTCTTTAACTTGTTTAATTTGTCGAAGCCATCTAGTACGACGGTTGAGCTACGACAACACCTGTAGGAAGGTATTTATGGACACTTCTACTTCTCATGTTGGGGGTAGTCCTGGCAATTCTCCAAGGAACATGTCCAGAAATTCCTTCACTAATGGAACATCATTTAATAGTGGTCCTCCTCCATCAAAATTTAAGATGTACACAAAGGTATCCTATACATCCTTCTTTTTTATTGGGTATTTTGATTAGCTTCGACTAATGGCATCTGAGTTTGGATATTGTGATTAGCTATGGCTAATAGCATCCGAGATGGATGATTAGGTTGGATATTATGATTAGCTCTGGCTAATGGCATCCAAGATGGATGACCGGGTTTGGATATTGTGATTAGTTGCATCTAATGGCATCCAAGATGGATGATCGGGTTGGTTATTATGACATAGCTTTGGCTAGTGGAATCCAAATTGGATGACCAGGTTTAAGTAATGCGATTGACCATGGTTAGTGGTGTCTATAAAGAATGATCGAGGTAAAGTGAAGTAATTAACCACGACCACTGTATTAACTTCGGTCACTACAACTCCTATAGAGAGGAGTGTGCGAGTAACGATAATACAATTGATGAAATAATAAGGGTTGTATTATGTATATAAGAAGTAAAGGAAGGAATATACTCACTTAGGTTAATAACAGAAAGTAGCGATAATATTCTTTTAGTTATTTATTAGCATGTTAAAATTGTTTATAATTCTTGTATTCAATTTTGCATTGTAACAGGAACGTCACTCAACCAAGGTGTGCAGGAATCTCGTTCCACGGGTCCACATGTTTTGATATGAATTATGTATCAACATGTTTTAGATATTATGTATTTTATATAAACAAATGTACTAGTTGTGAAATTATCGTTCGACACTTTTGTAAAGACTTGTAATGATAACCATTATAGAACACGAATGTGGATTTATGAATGTGTAAATATAATGTTATGGATATATGTATAGGATATTCTCTTTTATTAGGATGTTGAATTATAAAATCATATTAGTATTGCACTATACCAATGGATGAATCCTATTTGTTAAATCCCTAAATATTGTTGTGAGGAGCATCGATAACGTGATGAAATATATATATATATATATATATATATATATATATATATATATATATACACACCATCAATTTTGGTCTTTTTGAATAAACATCGAATCATGAAATGATAAGAAATCTCGAGCCATTACAGGTGGTATCAGAGCCAGGTTTGGATCCTGAGCATTGATGAGAATATTGTTGTTGTGATTTATTTCATGATGGTATGCACTGAGTAAGGGAAGTGAACCGAGCCACCCTCCATGGAAAAGAGGAAAAGAGACCAGAATGCCAATGACTTGCAAGAGGGACCACTGGATGATACTTCTTCCCATGCCCTAGTAAGGTCATTTGGGTCCTTGCAGGGAAGACAACATTTCCATCACAAAAGCCAATGAAGAGCGAATGCCAAATCGAATGGAAAAAGTACACCCAATAAGGGTGAAACCACGAGGAAGAAAGAGATACCCCCCCAATGTTTCCATCAGGGATACCCCTACCTTATGCATACCCGGGACTTCTGGTTCAAATAGTCAAGGTAGTAATAGAAGGCATGGCTAGTTCTATGACTCATGCAGCTCCAACTACATAGGTCCTATAGACAACCCCAGGAGTTGTTACAACCACAAACAACGTGGTGTTACTTTTGCAGTTGGTCAAAAGCATGAAGGAAATGGGTTGTGAACTGTTTATAGAGGAGAAAGATGTTAAGATAGCAAGGAGGTGAATCGGGAAAGTTGACAAGATTACGATCCACATTAACATACCCGATGTCTTGCGAGTAAATTGTGCCACTCAATTATTATTCGATCGAGCCATGACATGGTGAGAAACCGTCCAATTGAAGCGTGCAACTGAAACATTGACTTGGAGAGATTTTAAATTAGAGTTTGAGAACCAATTCTACTCCAAGTACCATCGCAAGGTGAAAGAGCAAGAGTTCCTAACATTGAGATAGGATGAGATGTCAGTATTGGAATATGAAAGGATATTTCATGATCTCTCATTGTTTGCTCCACACTATGTCCTGATAAAGGAGTATATGATTGAGAAGCTGGGAGATGGGTTTCAACAGGAATTTAAGTAAGGATTAATTACCTTACAGTTTAAGACAATGAGGAAGTTGATTGAGACAGACAAGCTTTAGAAGTTTGTATTGGAAAGGGTCATCAGGGGCATCAAGGAACAGGTAAAAAGAGAGATGGAGACTATTCTGAAGAAGGGGAATAATGGAATGTTTGATCAATACCGAAAGAAAGGAGCTTCAATGATGCCATTCAATCAACAAGCGAGCGGATGAATGATGAGAGGGCATAATCATTCAAGGACGAACTCTTCATGATGAGTTAGTGACCGGAAAAAATGTCAACTAACCGTATTGTGTGAAATATGAACAAAGACACCCTAGAGACTACTTGGTCTCCCTAGGGCGATGCTTTGTATGCAGAGGGGAAGGTCATAGGTGAAGGAACTGTCAATATCTGGGTCAAGCATGCCATTACTATAACAAAAAAGGCCATTTTAAAAAGGAGTGCCTCGGTAGGAACATTGGATAAGCACAAAGCTTAAGGCAGCCAAGTCAGAGTCATCAACAATCTATCAACATGAATAGGTTGGTGAGGTCCTCACAGTGAATAACTTTAAAGTGCATGTCTTGTTTGATCAGGGTGCTACTCACTCATTTATTGCTAGAAGAATTGTCACTAAGATAGGGAAAGAAGTAAAAATAATAGAGAAGGTGTAACACCCCATAATTTAATACATTCATAAAGGAACTTTGAGCCTTAATTTAAGAAAATGGGTATTTTGTTTCGTCGAACGTATCTAGGACTTGTTGAAGCTTCTAACGAAATTTTGAAAAAGCTTCCCCTATACCGAGAGGTCCAAAGTTATCGACAATCATCCTGTACACACCTTATACTCATTTCTCAATCATATCATAATCATGTTGAACCTTAACAGCACATCATTCATGGTACATGCATAACATTTTGCATATTCATTTATTTTCCATTAACACACATAATTCATGAATGTGTATTTTCTCTCTAATCATACAAAAGGATACTAGAAGACCTAAAACACCACTCCTAATGTGATTGTGAAGGACCTACAATTTCATAATGTATAGAATAAATATAGTAAGAATAAAATATAGCATTGAAGGAAAATCGCACAATACATACACATGTAATTAAACATATATTCATCATTACACAATCATAGTTCTTTGAAATTCTCATTTAACCTTCCATTATTACGTCTTTATTCATCAGTCTTAGAATCATTCAACATTTTCATTTTGTGTCTCGATTCACCTTATGAGCGCATTTAATTCGTTATAATATCTACCATGTGATTTTCCTTTTCCTTTCATGGCTTCTACCACCTCCGTTTTTCTCTACGTCTCCTTTCTTCTCCAATGTTAAAAGGTGGCGCATGCAACTAGGCTGTTGGTTTTTGCTTTGGGAAAAAGGGAGATTGTTGCGGCCAAGGCTACTGGCCGGCCTTTTAGGGGAGAGGAAGAGTCATCTTTTTTTTCCCTTGTATTTATATCCCTTATAAATGTAACGGGGTGTTTGGGTGGTTGGCTATCCATGTTATTTTAGTTTATCCTAGGCTGGTTTAATCCTTTATAATCTCCATCTAAGGTAGGCTAGTTCTACCCCCTCACTTTTCCCTTAGAGTAGGTCAGTCTGCTACCTCTAATTCCTTCCTAGTGTAGGCCAACTTAATACAAACTTTTGTTGGGCATTCTAAATGGGGTGTGTAGGAAACCCCTTACACGAGTCCATGTCTTTTGTAAAGAGCTATGTATTCGCATGTTATGCTACTATGCATTTTGTCGTTTGACATTTTTGTATAACCTTGCGACAATAACAATATTAGATTAGGGATGTGAAAAGCTTATGCTAATATGATCTAATGCTAATAACTTATTTTTAATCCACCGATTTTGGCTATGAAAAACTAGGCTATTACATGTTAGGTTTTACGGGTCAATTGCTGTTATACCCCCAACTTATCCCCCTTAAATTTTGGTTTATTGCACTGACATTACATAATTTTTTTTTCAGAACCTTCCTGAACTTCAATCGACCTCAAAGTTTATCCTAAGGTAAAATAATGTCTTACAACCCCACATAAAATTTCAGTTCGATCCAATGGTCAGATGGGGAGATATGTTTAATATTGTGAAATTGGACAGTTTAAAATTTCATGCCACAATCTGAATTTCACATACCATATGATTTACTTAAATCATCTTGGGTCTTAAACTAATTCTTTAGATATTTTTATTCATAATTATCGTAAAAAGTTTTCTCAAATTTCTTACCACTTTCAGTCCTAATAGTGCGATTGTGCGCGAGAATTATATTGAAATTCAATGTTTCTCGCGCAAAGAATCATGCATTTATTTATTTGACATTTTCTATTGTACACGCAATATTACTCAATTTACAAAATTTTCTCCTTCAAATTATTATTTTTACATGATTAGGGAGTTTTCATAATTTATTATTAGTTAATATTTCGCATACTATTTTATTACTTTATCTTCTCTTAATTTTAAATTAATTTCCTGGAAAAGTTCATCCCAATTCATAAGATTTTTCTCCCTAATTTATCATTTTTCAATTAATAGTTACCCTAAACCTAGATTTATCTATTTTAACTAGGGGTTTATATTTGGTTCTTAGGTACATGGTTACCTCTGGGTCAAGGTTTTATCAAACCTGATTTTCAGTTTTCCTGGTTGTTATCTACTTCATTGGGGGTTGCTTGACCATGTGATCAAGAGGTTTGCATCAGTTGATATCAATGCTAGGCTCAAACAATTAGTTTTATATCCTATATTTTCTTGTTATTAGTTTCAGCTTCCTTAGCTTTAGTTGTTTTTTATTTGGTTTTTGATTATTTCATGTCTAAAGCTTAGTAGTTTTATGTCTAGGGTTCCTTTAAAAAGGTGTTATTTTAGTTTGTTATTATCTAAGAATATATTAGTAGCATGAAGAATAAATGAAAAAAAAAGAATGTCTATAAATCATTTTTGTCAAATCTATCACGATACACAAACAAAGAAGAATTTGGACCAAACCAATTTTGAAACTCTCTAAATTTATATACTAGTTCTAGGAGTCATAATCATAACCCATATAAAATTTGAGCTCATTTAGAGATCATTTCGTAAAAGGTCAAATTCATATCAGAAAGGAATTTTGAGTCAAATAAATTCAAAAAATTCTCAAATTTTATATGCTGGATTTTAAGGTTCTAGTAGCACCTATATAAAATATGAGGTCATTTGAGTTCATTTTCTATAGGATCTAAATTTAGGATTGGAACTTGTCATAACGTGTCTGATTCATATTAGTAATTCAAACTTGTTTTGTTGCTGTTATTTTTTCAATTATGACTATTGTGATATCACGATCGCACAAATTAATTACCATAGCTTAAAACACAGCACACAAGATAGTATAGAGCAAGCAAGGGATCGATCCCATGAGGAAGGTTCAAGTCATATTTTTATGTTATATGATATGTAATTTGGGGGGGGGGTTTGGAAGTTATATAGGCTAAAGCAAAAGAAAACAGTAAACTGTCAAGCGAAATTAAATAAAATCAGAAAATTATCAAGAGAACAAACCTTAGTTTTAAGTAAACATCCACTTACGAAAATCGGAATTGATCACTAAAATGATACATCAATTTTATATTCTGAATATTTATCCTTCCTTAACATTAGTTCATTAACGGATCCATCGTTTAACTAACCCTAACCATCAAATAACCACAGTGTCTGCACTAGTAATTTAATTGAATGATAGCCTTAAGAACTAGATAAATTGATTAATCTTGACAATATGATTGTCCGCAATCTATGTTTGATTTGTTTGAATGTTCTCCCTAAGGTTAATAACGTAGATCCTCCAAAATTATAAAACTTAGTTGCTTCACAAGTTCATATACCACAACTCCGGTTTTAATATCAAACCTAGCAATAGCTTATCTACAATAATAACTTAGAGTCCGTTCTAGCAATTAAAATAAACAATTATAGGAAAAATAAGTATAAGAGAACAAATATGCATCATATAAACTAAAAAGAAAAGGTAAAATAAATCTCACAGTTCTTGAAATCCGAAGGTTTCCGTATCCTTATAACTAAGAAAAAGAGTTTAGGCTTGCATGTCTACTGAATAATTAATCAAAAAGAAGGAAGAAAACATGATTTCAGGTTCTGTTGGAGGAATGTGCTTTTTTCTTCTCTTTGGTGGTTGTCTTCTCTTTTCCTTTCTCTTTTTCATTTTATATCCTAGGAAACCCTAATCCATTTTCCACAAAATAGTCCTTTCCCAAGTAGACAATTTATATTTAAGCCTTTTAATAACTATTTTTCTAAAAAAGGAGAAATAGCCTTGCATAAAATCTTCAAGCTTTGAATTTTTACTTAGAGGAGCTAAATTCTTGAAATAAAAACTTTGATGATGGTTTGGATGCTTTGAGAAGTACTTTGGACTTATTTCTTTACAAAACCTGTCTGCCGGAAGAATTCATGTGTCATCTTAGAAAAATCATATCTCTCCCATATGAGCTTGTTTTTTGATGTAACAGTAGGTTGATAGATCTTCGAGTTAGGAATCCAAAACAAGTGAGTTTGCATCAAATGGAGTTCTGTAGCTCAAGATATTTAAGTCGGAATGGCCAAAGGTCAACACTGATAGAATGCGAGATTTGACTTTCAAGGCTACGATTTCCATGCTCTTTCTCTATTTATTTTTCTTTCCTTATATGTATAGAAAGTTATGTATGTTAGCTTTCTAATGACACTAAAATCACTTTGTTTTGTCCTCTAGAGCTCATGCTCTGCACAAAACATCGACTGGAGGTCAAATCTGTCAATTATCTCCAATTTACCTCTTTTTGAATCTTTCATCCAAAAGTGCCTTCAAAACATAAAACAAATAATATCAAGGCATTTTATGTATAAAACATAGGCAAAACACTAGGTAAATATGGGTAAAACTATTAAATAATATGGTTGCATCAATGACAGTATAATAACATTATAATTTATATAATTAGGTTTCATTTAAAATTTTTCATATAACCTCTGAATCTTTTTTCTTTTGTGTCTTCAAAAGCATCCATTTTTCATACAAATTTGCTTGTTGCTCACAAAATTATAATTGTAGTTTTGTCTTTACTTGTTTTCATATTTTTCTTGCTTCTTGAGTCATATACACATATTTGAATACGTTGTTAAGACTATTATATTTGGTGTTGATTTCAATTCTATAAGAGTTGAAGAAAGGTGAGACAAGAGGAAAAGGGAGTAGCAAGCATATTTGAATGGAAAACCTATATTTGAGTGAAACGTGAGAGGAGTGTAAACATGTGAGGGAGTGGGTGAGGAATATATATTTCCTGTCAACTAACCTGTGAAACCCTAGAACAAATTTATACAAAAAAGAGGGCGACTTATAATAATTAAAATTTTTATAATATAGAAATAATGCAACTACAAAATATATAGATATTAAAAAAATGACTTAATGGTGAAAAAGGGGAAAGATGGGGCCAAAATGGAATTAAGAAGAAGTGGGACTATAAATACCCCATTCCTTCTCTCTTCTAAAGCCAGCTGGAAAACACCAAAGATGGGAGGGAAAAATTTTAGATTTTCCTTCATCAAACCTAAGAGGAAACACCTAAATTAGTATACCTACGCAAGTCTTAGTATTACTAGGTGGGGAAAACACACTTGGGCAAAGACTAATAAGAAGAAAAATGAAGAATTTGTGAAGGGAAGAGGGAGAGGGGGGAAATCGGCTACATGTGAAGGGAAAAGGAATTAAGAAACCTTAATCAAACCAGAAATTAAACCTGAATTTCCCCGGGTATGTAGTTCTAAACCTATTAGAAAAGATAATTTGGATTTAATTAAGAATTGTGCATTAATTTGAAGTTGAAAATTAGGGTTCTTGAGTAAAAATTGGGGGAAATGCGGAAATGATGGGAATTAAATGGATTGGAGTAGCATAAGTTGCCTAAAAAGATCAAATTATGCAAAGAAGATTAAAACAAAACCAATGGACAAAGAGGCAAGAGTGACCGACCATGGTGGGTTAGAAGGGAAGAGGAGAAATTCGGATTTTTTTTCTTGTTGCTCCATAAGAACATTGAAACATTTTGCCATGATGTGAACAATGATGAAATGAAGTGAATAAGTGTATAAAAAGAGGAAAGGAACCCTTAGTTCCCTGAGGCCAAGTTCGGCCAAGATCCAATTGAGGGAGGGAAGAAAAATTCTAGTATGTTGTGTGTGTTTTTTTTATGCATAAATTAGTGATAGTAGAAAAGCTCACCAATGGGGAAAAAAGCATGGAAACTTGATAATAGGGGGACCTTATGAGTTAAATGCGAGTTAGAAAATAATTTTAATAAAAGAAAAGGAGAAGAGAGGAGGTGGAAAACTTATTTTGAAATCATCGACGAATCTGGTCAGATTCGTCACCTCCTTTCCAGAGGAGATTCAGGGCTCAGAACAACAAAATTTAGGGGAAATCTCTTCATAAGAGTTGTAGCCAGGAGAGTGTTAGCTTTCCAAAAAATCCAACCCCATCTAATTTGGAGTCCTATAACTCTAGATATGAATAAAATTATGAAAAAAGGTTGAGCTGTCATCCCTACTGACTGATTCAGCCAAGTCGATAAAATGACGAAATTTAGCCATATTAAAGGTAAATTGTTTTTCTCGCCTTTTTATAAAGTGTGTAACGTCATGTCTTGATCTTTAAAAAGGAATAAATTGTGATTGAAATTGAATTCATGATGTCCACTTGGACTACTAATGAGCTGAAATTTTAAAGGATAATAAAGGGGAATTTAGGTGAGAAAGAATGGTAAAAAAAATGAATATTATAACCATTGTTGTTATTGTGTTGTGATATGTGGATTAATATGGAATATTGATGGATATTGGTTGTTCCAAGAGGAACTGTGGGAGGAGTGCAACAACAATAACAGAGAACATAGGTCGAGTGTCTACAGTAGGTAGGTATTCGGTACCTAATCCCCTCTAGTTAATAATTATCCTAACCATTTGTTGAATTATACATTTTGGTGTCTATTGATGAGATAAAAGGGATAAAGGAAGGGGTAAACGACAGGAAAATAGAAGTGGAAGTCTAAATTTAATAATGGGTCATTTCAAAGGAAAAAGACAGTAACAATGAACTTTACGGATGACCGTTTATCGAATTTGATTAGCCGTCCTAGATACGGGAGGCTAATGATGTTAGCCATGTTGGCTAACATTGGCATGACCGGTACAAGGGAGGAGGAATATGAAACTTTATTAGCTATTCAGGTTCAGAATAGTTAATGATATCGGCAGGTGACGTCGATATCAGTAAAACTCATGAAACTTGATTAGCTTTATGAGGTGAAAGCTAATGATGTCAAGAATCCTTGACATCGACATACCCGAGGACCTCCCCAAGTAACATAAGGTATTGATTGATTATTTTGGCTCAGAAATAGTTAATGACACTAACAATCACGTTAGTGTAAGTATTTGCACGAACTTGATTAGTTGATCCCAAGATAGGAAACTAAAGACATTAATGGGCATTAGCGTCGGCAGTAACCTTCTCAATTTGGGAAGAAGTGACAGGGTGGATACTCTCGATCAGAGCTTGGAATACCTATATATATATATAAAAGGATACAGTTAAGGGAAACAAATTAGCTAATCTTTTAAAGGGTTAGCTGTTGTGTATAGAATTGCATATGACTTAAGTAGGTGAATGTGTTGTATAAATCTTTCCTTCTTGTAATTGATTGTATTCTATATTTATATTTATATTGAAAATTATGATTTACAAGTCCCTCCCATTCACGTCATGATGCGAACCTTGTGATCACGTGGTCACGCAACCCACACGCAAGGACACCAATTCCCGGAAAGCCAAGTAAATCAGGTTTGATAGGAGTGTGACACAAAGATAACTTGTACCTAGGCACCAGCACTATTGGAAATGGAAAACCCCCACCCAACGAATATTGATTCGCGAACGAGAAGTATAAGGATGACGTCACGAAGACAATTATTCTTCGATAAGTCGTTTTTCAGTTCTTTAGAGAACCATGAAAGGGAGATTAACTCACCAACACACACACAAAGTGCGGCAAAACAAGAAGTTTTATTAATCTGAATTGTCTAACTTACATGTCTGGTTATGCCTTTACTTATACTAACTCTAAACTTAAATAAACCCTAATGGACCCCCCTTAGGTGGACTTATATTAAGCCCACTTACAATTGACCCAAATAAGTAATAATAACCCAAAGACTATGAAGAAAATGATAAAAATAATAAAAATTCAAAAATTACCATCCTAAATATGCTAGAATCAGATTTGTCACCATTAAGAAGTCACTAAACAGACTAGGAAATCTGATCTGAATGTGGAATTTATTTTGAAGTCTTCTTTTCTTTTTGTAGCTAGGATGAATAAGGAATTCTTGTAAGAAAAGGATTCTGAAATAATTATGAATCCTTGCCACACTTGGAAACTATGTTGCAGCCCATTAAAGATCTTTGTAGAATTAGGAGATTCCCAAAAAAAAGCTGCCACATCCTTTTAGGAAAAGAATCCTAGCCAAATAGGAAGTCCACAAGTCAAAAGGAAGTAAATAACAAAATTCGTATAGTCTATGTTGACCCGTATTTCGATGCCTTTCTGAACTCCGATTAACCTGAAAATGTTAACCAAGGTAGGAGAACATGTCAGGAGACTCTACGTAAAATTTCAGCTCGATCCAATGGTCGGATTGAGAATTATGACTATTGCCGTAAAACTGGATAGGTGCACTTTCTACGTCAAAATCCGAATTTGACCTTGTCTGGATCATATCACGTCAGGAGTAGAATTTATGTTCTTTAACCCTTTTTGTATAAGTTAGGAACTTAGAAATTATCTATGTATTTTGTTATGCAGTAATCATGTAACCTGAACATATTAGTATACTCTTTGTATTAATTTGCGCTTGGAATATTAGAATGTATTAGTTTATGCTTAGAATGCTAAATTGTGTTGTGTATGTATACAAAATTTCAATGCTTGGATGTTTCCCTTATTTACTAATTTATGCATGTGATATGAGATGGAAATTTAGTAAAAAGATTTGTCCTGAGTATATTCTTGAATAAATTGAATAGTTGAGTGGGACCAATTGTGGATGTGTTTGTGGTTGAGATGTGAATGCAAATGCATGCAGGATAAATTATCGATAACTTGGATCTTCCCGGTATAGGAGAGACTCTACTGAAATTTCGGTAGAAATTTTAGTAAACCTTAAAAAAAAAATCTATGCATAAATTTAGTAGTGCAATTGTGTTGTTTGTTCCCAGAAATGGGAATGTTACATAACCAATTGTTGAATTAAAAGATGTTAGAGGCAAGTAATAACATGGCACCACAGAAAGAAGACAATGAAATTGTAACTTAGTTACGCATTATAAATCAGTGGATGGATCAGATAGCTAATGAATTTAGATATAAGTTGGAGAAGTAATGTGTTAATGATCACGGTAGGGTTCAAATTAAGCCTGAGTGAAGGGGATTTAAAGTTAGAAGGGTTGTTAGGCTAATTAATACTAATGTGGATGAGTTTGTTGCTCATAATATGAATAAATGTTTTTTTAATTGTCTGTAATGGATTGATAGTGAAATATCTCTTGGTCCATAATGAATTAATTGATTTTAATTGTCATTGCTAAATGTAGCTTCTTCTTTTTTTAATTTGAAGAGAAAGATAATGAGTTTAATTAAAAACCTAGGTAGCTAATAAATCTCTTCATCAATTCATATATTAAATGTGTTTTTTTCATAGTATCATAGAACCTATCATCAAGTCAAGTAATCAATCGACAATTTTAAGCGTAAAGCCTTTAAATGGAGGGACTAAACTAGTAACTTTTTTTTCTAAATGCAAAGAATTTACTCTCTCTAAACTAAAGTGATGTGATGTTTGGTACAAGATTAAAAAAATAAAAATAAATTGTTACATTATACTATACTTTAAAAGACGTGGAAAAACTCTGTTAATTTATTGTGGATATAGACTTATTGCACCGTAGACCACACTGTAGACATAGAGTGTTTGCACTGTGGACGACATTGTAGCGCTATAGTGGGCGTTGCCTTTTCTGTGTTTAGTCAAAAATTATTGCTAGGTCTTGGTAGTAGCTAGACCCAAGAAAAACCTTTCAACGAATCGGCTACCTTCAACACTTAGCTGGCTACACCAATTGAAGTTGGTGGGTTTACCTTTGACCTATGACACATTGGTGAAATGACCTGTAGGCAATGAATTGCTTTTTGTCTAGGTCGTTGGGTCCTCCTACCTACCAGGACCCAATAGTGTTGTGTCCTGCTAGAGGCAGGACCCCATAGCGTTGGGTCATGACTCTAGGAAGACCTAATAGCCATTTGAAACAGGAGAAAAAAGGCTTTTGAAAAATATCATCTATTGGCTGCAAGAACAATCTTTGTTGCAGATGAAATATTCAAAAACAAAAACATTCCTTACCTTACAAAGATGTAACCAAATATCTCTTTTAATTGTCTTCAAAGAACAACGATGAAAGTGAAAGCTTCTTCTCTTCTTTACAATATGAAATTTCTTTTTTTTATGTTAAATTGGTTGTCAAACCCCTCATATCCCCTACTTAGCACTATTTAGTACATGTTATAAATTCCCAAATATTTCCAATTTTATTTTTTTCTTTTCTCTTATTTAATTTTTTTCTTACTATAAAGAGAAATAAATTGATGAGACTTTTTTAATATTGTAAAAAAGTTGGGTGATGATAATTTGTTTTTCATTTGAGGTTGTGTTGAATTTTCTTTTTAAAACATATTTGTTTTTGCGTTTTAAAAATGCTTTAAAAACATTTAAGGATTTTTTTCTTTAATTCAAATTAATATATTTTGATGTTTTTTATTATTGTGATGTGATTATATAAAAAATTAAAAACTATTATCTTAATATATTTTTAAAAAAATATATTTAAAAAAGTAACTGTTACATAATAATATAATAACTAGCATAGTAGCCCACGCTCCAATACTGGTCAATAATTTTTTTTTCAATTGTAAAAATGTTTCAATTGGTTTAAAATTACAGAATATATTTGCATCATCACCATCTTCAAATAAAGTATTTTCTACAGTAGCATCATGAATAGTGCATAGAAGAGCATTGCCCAGTACACTGGTAACTAATTTATTTCCCTTTAATTTTTTATTTCTAAGATATTTCTAATTTTATGTTTTTTCTTATTTCAATTTTTTTATTTTCTCTTATTTAATTTTTTTTTCATAACGTAAAGAAAAAAAAATTGATGGGACATTTTTATGTTGTACAAAAAAAATTGAAAGTTTTTTATTTTTTTCTTTACTTCAAATTAATATTTTTTATTTTTTTTCACTTGAATTTTTTTTCTTTTCTCTTATGCAATTTGTTTTTCATACAAAAAGAGGGAAAAAAATTGATTAGACTTTTTTTATATTGTACAAAAGTTGGCTGATGATAATTTATTTTCATTTGAGGTCGGGTTAAATTTTCTTATTAAAGCATGTTTGTTTTTGTGTTTCAAAAAATGCTTTAAAAAAATTGAATTTTTTTATGTTTTTCTTTAATTCAAATTAATATTTTTTTTATGTTTTTGTATAATTTTGATGTGATGATATAAATAATCAATCTTAAAAATAAAAAAATATTGTAAACCCCCTATTATAATTTTTCTGGGTTATTAAAATATGGGAAATTTAACCAATAGTAAAATGGGTCAAATTAAGTTTAAAAAACCTAATTCAAGATAAAAATAGTAAAATTAATGAATTGAAAAGTGAATATAGTACTAAATTGTTGAAAAGAAAAACATTTATGAGGACAAAATGAATACGAAAGACCAAGAGAGGTCAATATTCAAATAACAAAAGGTTAGGAGTTTATGTGCAAATGATAAAAAGGGGTGGGGATAAATGTGCAATTAACAAGATGATAGCACTATAAATATCATTCTATTTTCTCTCTTGAAGGGACTGACAAGAGCAAGTGAGAGTTTAGAGAGAGACTGGAGGCAAAACATCCGACAACTATAACTCCATCTTCCACCATTGGATCAGAACGATATTCGGATATGTTGTTCTCCTGCATGTCATGTAGATGTTCACTGGAGCGATTTTCTATATCAAGCCTCGTTTGAGAGATATTGGGGGAGACATATTTCTGGGAAAATACACTTTTAGACAATCTTTGTTGCCGACTGTTTTCTCCTTCAGCCACCGTTGGATTAGACTATAATTTGGTTATGTTGTTCTTCCTGATGCTGTATAGATTTTGAATGGTGGAGATCAGAAAAAAAAAAAACTCAGTATAGAAGTTGTGCTTCTCGCATAGTAGGTGTGCAAGTTTGAGGTCAGCTCGGTTTAACCCATGTTTTTGGAACTTTTACCATTTGATGAAGTTGATATTTGGATATGTTATACTCATAATGATGCATTATAACTTGACCATATGGATTGTTTGGAATATTATTCATTTGTTATTTATGTTTGATTAAAATTGTTGTCAAAATTGGTTTTGTGTGAATTTAATGAAATTAGCATGAAGAGAATGAAGGAACTCTTGGTTTCTTAAGGCCATGCTTTTGGTCAATTATGCATCAAAGGGGGAGGATGTTTAATTTTACATATTTAGTTTGATGACAAGTGTTTAATTGTGTCAAAATAAGAAGAAAAAAAACTGCATGTTGAAATGTCAATGATTGTGTTTAGAAGAATATTGTTAGTTTGTAAAATCGATAAGAATGTTTTATTTTGATGTTAAGAGGGAAAATTAAAATAAATAAGATAAATTGGCTTTTAAAAATATTTTTTTGACACTCTTAAACGGTATGTGATATGGCTAGGGGTTGAGATAAAAGAGAAAAAGTTAAATTGTGAATGTTGTGTGTAAATGGAAAGGTTAATAAATCTGGACAGATTTGTCTCCTAACTTTTAGAGAGAATTCGAGTAGGATGATGAGGGAATTAGGATCACGTTTCTTCATAGTAATTGTAGTAATGGATGTTAGTTAACTAAGGAAATTAGTCTTGCTCAACTTGGAGCTGTAGAACTCCAGTTATGTGTGACCAACTGAGACTGGGTCATGTCTGACTTTATAAGGCACTAGAACTGATTAGTTGATGAGCAATTTTGACTATCTTATGGGTAGAACTGGGTTCTGCTTCCTTAGAGAACTTGTAGCCTTATGTCTTAGCTTTCTAACAAGACCAATCTCGCTTAAAACTGAGTTTTATAACTCTAGATATAGTTAAAAATTTGAGGAGAGATCGAACAATAACAGTTCAATGTCAAGACAGTAATGGTTGGATAGTAACAATCCAATATTTATTGATGAGCAATTTTGACTACCTTAGAGGCAGAACTGGGTTCTCCTTCCTTCAGGGAACTTCTAGCCTCATGTCTTAGCTTTTCAACGAGACTAATCTTGCTTGAAACAGAGTTCCATAACTCTATATATAGTTAAAAATATGAGGAGAGGTCGGACAATAATGGTTGGACAATAACAGTCTAATGTTTGTTGATGAGCAATTTTGATTGTCTTAAAAGCAGAACTAGGTTTTCCTACCTTCAGAGAACTTGTAACCTCGTGTCTTAGCTTTCCAACGAGACCAATCTTTCTTGAAACGGAGTTCTATAACTCTAGATATAGTTAAAAATCTGAGGAGAGGTCGGACAGTAACAGTTCAATGTCAAGACAATAACGGTTGGACAGTAACAATCCAATGTCTAGACAGTAATAGTTCAAATATAAAGATAGTAATGATAATTATGGTTGGATAAAGGATGACAACATTAATGAGTGTAATGAGAAGAACATAAAATATAAAGAAAGGAATGATAATTATGATTGGATAAAGGATGACAACATTAATTGGTGTAATGAGAAGAACGTAAAATATAAAGAAAGAAATGATTGAAAGAAAGATCTATTAACTGTTGATATGATTATTATAAAAATATCCTTGAATGAGAAAAATTTATGAGACGAGCCTGTGATTGCAGGAGGGACCACTGGTGTGGTGCAACAACAACAGCAGGGGAGCACAAGTAGAGCTTCTACTGCAAGTAGGTGACTTTCACCTTCCTTTTTAATAACATTGAATAATGAAATACTTTATCATGAATGTATTATGTTAGTTCAGATATCAGATTGTCAAATGCTTAACTTAAATGTTGACAAACGATTGATTAGCTTTGGCTAATGGCATCCGAATGGATGACCAGGATAAACGATTGATTAACAATGGATGACCGGGATAGATGAATGATTAGCTCTGGCTAATGGCATCCGAATGGATGACCGGAACAAATGAATGATTAGCTTCGACTAATGACAAATGAATGATTAGCTTCAACTAATGGCATCTGAATAGACAACCGGGACAAACAGTTGATTAGCTTTGGCTGATGGCTTCCGAAGTGGATGACCAGAGTGAGTGAATGGTTAACCTTGTCAAATGATGATGTGCCGTGAATGATTCGAAATCCGGCAACAATGAATCTGATGAAAATGGATGAAGGATGGGTCTGGTTGTGTTGTCTTTCTTTTGGTGTTTAGGTTGGATTATAGTGATTATAAGGTAAATAAGATGGGGGATAGATTAGAATGATACTTTGATAAGTCGATCTGGACGCCACAAAGATCAATCTAGGATTTCGACGCCAAACTCTTTGTGATTGAAGAGTGATAAGTCAGGTAGGGTTCTTTACAAAATTAATTTGGAAGAACAACTCGTAATTCTGTGAATTGAGTTTCAAATATTGGCCAAAAGTGCTTTATTACATATTCTGATACTATATTTATAACTGGAACATCCCTCCAAAGTTAGGAAAAA
>Ga0325405_1002183_pt1 | contig 20107 bp, 23 predicted proteins | sample PopdelMetagenome_21_FD_205663 | JGI IMG/M metagenome (GOLD analysis project Ga0325405, IMG submission 205663) | Populus deltoides microbial communities from Bellville, Georgia, United States - Xylem-Control-R2 | ecosystem: Host-associated > Plants > Phyllosphere > Stem > Wood/Secondary xylem...
TTTTTTTTTTTTGTAGTTAGGATGAATAAGGAATCCTTGTAAGAAAAGGATTCTGAAACATTTATGAATTCTTGCCACACTTGGAAACTATGTTGTAGCCCATTGAAGATCTTTGTAGAATTAGGAGTGATGCGAACCTCGTGATCACATGGTCACGCAAACCCACATGCAAAGACAAAAATTCCCGGAAAGCCAAGTAAATCAGGTTTGATAGGAGTGTGACATAAAAGATAACTTCTACCTGGGTACCAGCACTACTGGAAACGGAAACCTCCACCCAACGAATATTGATTCGCGAACGAGAAGTATAAGGATGACACCAAGGTTGTTAAAATCGCGATTTTAACACGGCACGAAAAACGCAAAACAAACTCGGATCGTAAAATCGTAAGGAATTTTAAAATACATTAAAAAAATTTCATGTTTCAAATAAAAATTCAAACATGGATTTCTTGAGCTTTCACCAGTTGAACTGAACAAATAATTGAATGACAATAAAACAAAAGTGGCTGCAAAGCAAATATATAATGTCAACAAAAGCACTGATGTTTTTAGATGAGAAAACTGACTAGTTCAAGCCTATTTAAATAAAAGGAAGCTCTAATAAGAATATCATACGAGCTGCAGAACCGACTCTTTGCAAATCCAGGCTAACTCCCGCTAGAAAATACTGGATAAGATGTACTGTCAAATGGGATACAAGGCTGCACTATATAATTAAGTAGCAATCTCCCAACAACAAAATTAACCAAAGAACTTTCCAGCAAATTATGGAAGACGTCCATAAAAAGATTGCAAGATCTAAACAATTCTGAACTTAGTGCAAGAAATAAAGCCAAAGGCTATCCACTAACCTGAACCATGGTTGCATCAATAAAAGGGTTCGTGTCAATTGCATTTCTTTGCATAACCTTAATGCAGATCTAGTTTCCAATTATAGAGTAAAACTATAGCTTATTGGCACCCATTTCGCCATTAGATTTTTTTCCTGCGAAGGAAAGATGACCAAACTACGCCGATTCAAAAACAATAATAAAAGAGAACAGGTTAGACACTTAAATGTTGCTGACTATGGATGCTTTGAAACAAACCTACATCCTGACATTCAATTTGCATTACTTACCAAATAACAAAAATGAAATACCTGTGTTGAAATCATTAGGTACTGGTTCTCTTACATTCAATGACAAATACAACTCCTCGATGCTATTATTGCTTTGAGCATTTTCAATTAAATACTTCAAAAAAACAGATGAAATGTAAACCACATTAATAGCCTTCGCATAAACCTCCGAAGGTGCAACAGAATTCGAAACACACTTTTGCAAACACCATGATAAGTGAATCAAAATCTTTGCCGGATGCCTAGTATAACAATTATTTTGTGCTGCACAATTTTTTTTTGTTAAAAATACATAATTTCTATAATTATAGTTCCAATAAACAGAGAAGCGAATGCACTAAAAAATGATGAAGAGGGGGGAGAGAGAGAGAGAGAGAGAGAGAGAGAGAGAGAGAGAGAGAGAGAGAGCATGGTTAGTGTGCAAATAAAGTACCAATTAAAGCAAATACAGATTATATAATGCAGGGTTAATGAACAGAGGAGGAGGTTTCGTGATAAACTGACCGAAGAGCTTGCAGGCTTCATGGAGAGAACTTATAGGAAACGCCTTCTCACCGACAAATGAACCGATTAGATACTCGGCCGTGAGCATTGACGACTGGAGTGAAGACTGGACTGATCATCACCGTTTTTGTGGTTGCCGGTTAGTTAATAGAGAAGGAGATTAGGGATTTGTTCTTATTGAAAAGGAAGAAAGGCGATGCATTTACTGGAGTGAAGACTGGAGAGTAGAGACTTTGGAGTTACTGTGAATTTACCCAGCCAATAAGCGCCAGACAGCTGGAGCATGGAGGGAAACATTTACTTCAGTTTATGCGGTTTGGTGAAATCATTCAATCGGTCCTCAAATCGCGATTTTTTGCGATTTCATCCGATTTTAACGATTTTACCCGATTTCAACCCGATTTCACCCATTTTTGATTTTTTCAAACGATTCAGCACGTAAAGCATGTTTTGACTCGTAAACTCGTACACGTAAAGCATGTTTTGACTCGTAAAATCGTACGATTTTACGAGTCAAAACGTGATTTTAACAACCTTGGATGACGCCACGAAGACAGTTGTTCTTCGATAAGTCATTTTTCAGTTCTTTAGAGAACTATGGAAGGGAGATTACCTCACCAACATACACAAAGCACGGGAAATAAGAAGTTTTATTAATCTAAATTGTCTAACTTACATGTCTGGTTATGCCTTTATTTATAATAACTCTAGACTTAAATAAACCCCAATGGACCCCCCTTAGGTGGACATATATTAAGCCCACTTACAATTGACCAAAATAAGTAATAATAACACAAAGACTAAGAAGAAAATAATAAAAATCCGAAAATTACCATCCTAAATATGCAAAAATAATAAAAATCCGAAAATTACCATCCTAAATATGCAAGAATCAGATTTGTCACCATTAAGAAGTCCCAAATAGGAAATCTGATCTGAAGGTAGAATTTATTGTGAAGTCTTCTTTTCTTTTTGTAGCTATGATGAATAATGAATCCTTGTAAGAAAAGGATTTTAAAATAATTATGAATCCTTACCACACTTGGAAAGTATGTTGCAGCCCATTAAAGATTTTTGTAGAAGTAGTAGATTTCCAAAATAAGTTGCCACATCCTTTTAAAAAAAGAATCCTAGCCAAATAGGAAGTCCACAAGTCAAAAGGAAGTAAATAACAAAATTCATACAACCTTTTTTGACCAGTGTTTTGATACCTTCCTGAACACCAATTGACCTGAAATTTTAAACCAAGGTAGGAAAACATGTCAGGAGACCCCATATAAAATTTCAGTTCGATCCAATAGTTGGATTGAGAATTATGATTGTTGCTGTAAAACTGGATAGTTGCACATTTTACGTCAAATCTGAATTTGACCTTTCCTGGATCGTATCATTCCCTCTATCCTCAAGATGATTCGTCCTCGAATCACCAACAAGTTGAATGGACAATTGATTGTTGCTGTTAACACATCAAGTTCTTGTTTCATCTCTCCTAGAATACGAGATAGACTCTTCGATTCTTTTTTTAGAACACTAATCTCTTTATTTCTCTCCATTTGATACTACCTCTCCTTTTGAATCCTCTTTTTCTTTTGCCATAACACCTTATCAAAATACATGAAATCCCTTCGATTTCTAGGCTGCCGAAAACCTTCCCGATGGCCTATGGTCTCATCTTTAAATCCACCATCAACAATATCAACGTCCACCTCAAAATCCTCATAATCAGCCCACCTTGGCCTTTCAGCCCCACTGTCATTGTTTTGATTTCAGTTCAGCCCTAACTTTTCTCACGTCTTGGGTACATGTTCCAGCCACAATACCCTGTTTTCCCACCTTCTCAAGTTTGACACACACGTTCCCCATCACGGACTTCATTCTTTTCATCATCTTTGTCATGGCTTGCATTTGGAATTTAAGTTCTACATCGGGAGGGGGTGGTGTGTTATTTTGATCTGACATGATAGTACTTGCAAGAATTGGTTAGTGGTAAAAAAAAAGTCCTCACCTCGCTCGTGTTTCGCTCAAACACTCTTAATATCCTCACGCTCACACCTCTCGTCTCACCTTCTTGCGGTTCTTGCGCAACTGCAACCAACACCAAATAAAACCAACTTGGCAGCGCAATCCAAATATATATATATATATATATGTGACTCTAGAAGCAATAAAAACAAGCAAAATGAAACTGCAATGATAGTCTCGCGAGTAGCAAGCGAGTTTATCCGAAATATGAACGAAACTGAAGACTCAAATAAAAACAGAAACAAAAATATACAAAATGATGAAACAACACCCAAATATGTTGGATATGATGAAAATAAACTACAAGAAACGAAAACAACTGAAAGAATTTCAAAAGTTGACGCATAACAGACTCGTTTACGACGAGTTAAGTCGGAATATGGAACCTAAAGTAAATAATGTCCAATTAAGCTAAATTTTTATTAGTCTATGAATTACAAACATTTCACAAAATTATGTTAGTCTATAAAAATATTTATTTATGCTTAGATTGACAATGGCTTAAACTCAACATTTAATAGTGTACTTTTTTGTCCAAAATTTTTTGCACACCTCGTGATTTTCAAGAAAACATCATAAAAAAAACTATAGTGACGCTTTTAAAGATTGAAACTTTCCAATATGTAGCAAACCCATGAATTTGTTTTTTGTATGGAATAAATACCTCGTAAGAGGAAAAAGGTAGAGAGAAATAATTGTTATAATTACATATTTATTACACAATGCCATCATTTCTCTTCTATCCCTATCAATGATTGTAATAGGGAAACCACATGTCTCTATGCAAATCACCCTCACATACAAAGTAAAACCATATAATAAAATATATAATTTATACAGTAATTTACCCACCCGCCAATGACGTCAAAAAAACTTGACACGATCAAAAGATTGATGTCTTATCCTAAATGCAAGAATATCGAAGTAATAAATAACCCGATAAGACCGGGGTCGAACCACAGGGAGGTGAACTATATAAAATTGTAAATAATAAATGAAAATGAGTTGAAGAGAACTTTTGAGATGTGATATTGATAGATTAAACAAGGATAAAAAAAATGTCAAGGTTAGAGGATCCACTAATGGTATTTCAAATCATCAAGTCTGGGTATAGGAAATCAATACTTAACTGTTATTTTGTTGATAGCACGACTGCCCATACACATCCTCATGGTACCATCTTTCTTCGGTACAAGCAAGGTAGGTACAAAACATGGACTAAGTGATTCTCGCACATAGCCCTTCTCTAAGAGCTCAACAACCTGCCTTTGAATATCTTTTGCTTCCTCTGGATTACATCTGTATGGTGGTCTATTAGGAAGTGAAGCTCCTGGCACTAAATGAATTTGATGCTCAATTTCGCGAATAGGTGGTAACCGTTTAGGTAATTCATCTGGAAACACATCTTTAAATTATTCAAGCAATTCCTTAATCTGCCTTGGTAAGTCCAATCCTTCTACTTGTAGTAATTGCTTTGCAGATCATGAAAACAGCCCCTGCCGAAGCTAATGCTTGTTTGATGTCTCTTTTTTTGGCTAACAACAACCCCTTACGTGATTTCACCTCCTTTTGTTGGCTTCGTAACTGATCCTCTCTAACCTGTTGAGAACTCAATGGTAACAAGTTCACCTTCTTTCCATTCAGCATAAAAGAATAAGTGTTCTTTCGTCCATTGTAGGTCACATCCTTATCAAACTGCCATGGACGACCCAGCAACAAATGGCTAGCTGACATCGGCGCAACATCACACAAAACCTCGTCATGATAGGTTTTAATGGAAAAAGGTACACGGACTTGCTTTGTCACCCGAATCTCCTCATTCTCATTTAGCCATTGCAAACTATACGGCCTGGGATGTGGAAGGGTAGTTAAACCTAATTTCTCCACCAAGATAGTTGACGCCACATTAGTACAACTTCCATTATCAATGATCATCCCACACACCTTATCTCGAATCTGACATCGAGTATGAAAGATGTTCTCGCTTCATCACTAACGTCAATTTGTGCATTCAGAACTCGTTAAACAACCAACAAATCTCCAGCCATAATTAAGTTTATCAACCTCAATTCTAGCAAGCCTTTCTTCTCTTTTTGGCTCCTGCCTCAGATCACAATTGATGCTCTCATACAAGATGATGTGCCGTGAATGATTTGGAAATCGACAACAATGAATCTAACCAAAATGGATGGAAGGATGGGTCTGGTTGTGTTGTCTTTCTTCTGGTGTTTATGTTGGGTTATAGTGGTTTTAAGGTAAATAAGATGGAGGATAGATTAGAATGATACTTTGATAAGTCGATCTGGACGTCACAAAGATCAATCTAGGATTTCGATGCCACACTCTTTGTGATTAAAGAGTGATATAAGTCAGGCAGAGTTATTCACAAAATCAATCTGGAAGAACAACTCTTCATTCTGTGAATTAAGTTTCAAATCTTGGCCAAAAGTCCTTTATTACATATTCTGATACTATATTTATAAATGGAATATCCCTCCAAAGTTAGAAAAAATTCAACATGGCAGAAATCAAGCCCAAAAAATAGACTTTGACAAACTAACCTAGACAAATTAACTAGCACACGTTTTTTGACCTTTCTAACATAAACAGACCAAATTTAAAACAACTATTACTTCTTATACAAAATTCTAATGCAATCATGGTTGGACAATCTAGAAAGAACACATTCTGAACTTCAAATCTAAATTCAAGTAGCCCGACATCAAAAGAACCATTAAGGGCTTTTCCCATCTCCAAGTTCCAATTGTACGCAAATAAACATCCTTGAACCAATTTCAAACTGATTGCTAATTTTTAACTCCGATGCAACTTCAATCATTCCAATTTGACTCGTCAAGGCCCTTTGTAGTTGTTTCACTCTCGCTCTTGTCATTGGACCATTTGAATCCTCTTGCATATTAGATTTAGCTTTACAAGATGGATTATAATTCCCATGATGCACATCAATATAAAAAAAAAAATTTAGTTATTTCATTTGGATACAGTCCAAAATATATCAGAAGAAAAAAAAAAGAAAAAAATTGTTCAAAAAGATGTTTATTTGTTTCTGCCGTAGAAAACTTAACAAGTGAAAATTGGACCAAATCAACTTGGAATTAGCTCAAATTGGATATTCATATCACTAGAGTCCTAAATGCATCACATATTAAGTTTGGGGACAATTGGATATCGGTTTCTTTGGTTTTCAATTTCAGGTCTAACCAGGTCTGATTCATAACCTTATCACAAATTGCTCAAACTTTATATTCTGGCTATTTAGGTTGATATCGCACTATATCTGAAAGTTTAGCTCAATTGGATATTATTTACTTTAGGTTCCAGATTCCGACTTAACTCGTCGTAAATGAGTATGTTTTGCGTCAACTTTTAAAATTAAGTTTCTTTCTGTTGTTTTTTATTCCTGTAGTTTATTTTCATCATATCCAACATATTTGGGTATTGTTTCATCATTTTGCATATTTTTGTTTATGTTTTTATTCGAGTCTTCAGTTTCGTTCATATTTCAGATAGACTCGCTTGTTATTTTTAGGATGAATCATCTTGAAGAGAGAGGGAATGATACGATCCAGGCAAGGTCAAATTCGGATTTTGATGTAAATTGTACAACTATCCAGTTTTACGGCAACAATCATAATTTTCAATCGGACCGTTGGATCGAGCTGCAATTTTACATGGAGTCTCCTGGCATGTTGTCCTACCTTGGGTTAAAATTTCAAATCAATCAAAGTTTGGGAAGGCAATGCAATACAGGTCAACAGAGGCTCTATGAATTTTGTTATTTACTTTATTTTGACTTGTGGACTTCCTATTTGGCTAAGATTCTTTTCCTAAAAGGATGTGGCAGCTTATTTTAGAAATCTCCTAATTATTTAAAGATCTTTAATGGGCTGCAACATAGTTTCCATGTGTGGCAAGGACTCATAAGTGTTTCAGAATCCTTTTCTTACAAGGATTTCATATTTATCCTAGCTACAAAAAGGAAAGAAGATTTCAGAATTAATTCTACCATCAGATTTGATTCTTCTAGTTTATATGGGACTTCTAAAGGGCAACAAATCTGATCCTATCATATTTAGGATATTAAATTCTTGTTTATTATTGGTGTTATTATTTTCTTCTTAGTTTAAGGTTTATTTCTATTATTTAGGTTTAATTGTAAGTTGGCATCATATAAGTCAACATAAGCGGTCCATTAGGGTTTACTTTAGTTTGGAGTCACTATAAATAAGAGCATAATCAGACATGTAAGGTTAGACAATTCAAATTAATAAAACTTCTTGTTTGCCGCACTTTGTGTGTGTGTGTGTGTTGGTGAGATAATCTCCCTTCCATGGTTCTCTAAAGAACTAACAAACGACTTATCGAAGAACAACTGTCTTCGTGGTGTCATACTTATACTTCTCATTTACGAATCAATATCCGTTGGGTGGGGGTTTCCAATAGTGCTGGTGCTTAGGTACAAGTTATCTTTGTGTCACACTCCTATCAAACCTGATTTACTTGACTTTCCGAGAATTGGTGTCTTTGTGTGCGGGTTGCGTGACCATGTGATCATGAGGTCCGCATCACGAAGTCTCCCCTATACTGAAAGGTTCCAAGTTATTGACATTTAAGCTGTTTACACTTCTAATAACCCGCATCTCCTAACTCAATCATGACCCAATTATCCTGGGTCTCAATCCCACAAAAATCATCATACGTATCAACCATAATATTTATGATATACATTATATAACAAATATCATTATGAATAGATAAAACAATATAAATACGCATACATGGAACATGGTTATATGAACTACAAAGTTAAGTTCATCTAATCAAGTTTAAACATTAATTACACAAATTAAGTTATACAAATGTTTTCCATGTTTACAAAATACAAGGGTATACTTTCTAGAACCTAGATTCCAAAATGTGAACAGAAGCTAGGTTTTACTCTTGTTGTGCATGCGATGGTCTTGAAACAAACTTCATATTATTGAAATATGAATATTACAATAAATATAACAACACAATTATCTAACAATTTAAAAAGACAAACATTCTTTTATATTTTATTCACTTCTCTCTTCTGGTTTTCATTGAAAACTCTTCCTCATTCAACTACTAAAAACTGTTTCCTCTTCCATTATCAACTTCCATTCAAAATTTCTTAAGATCAACCATGATTATTTCCACTTAACACATTACCGATTCCACTTTCATTGGTATCATCCCTTAGGAGTCGATGCAAGGTGATCCCCTTACCCGGAATCCTAACATACATTAAATAATATGCTAGCCACTACATGGTGATCCCCTTACCCGGGATTCTAACATACACTAAATGTATGGTAGCCAAGACATGTTGATCCTCTTAGCTGGGATCCTACCATACACTAAATGTATGCTAGTCAAAACATGTTGATCCCCTTATCCGAGATCCTAACATACACTAAATGTATGCTAGTCCTAACATGGTGATCTCCTTACCCGGGATCCTAACATACACTAAATGTATGCTAGTCCATGCCCTATATCACATTTCTCATATTTCCTTTGTAAGTGATAATTTCATCACATGGCAATTCACACAACAACCTTTCACCTTGAATACACATACGAGAATACGATCCAAAATATCGACATCATTACGCAAACTTTCCTCCTTTCACATAATATCCAACATTCGGTAATTCACATTCACATCAATAATATATTAAATCATGGAATTTAACTAGAAAGTATAGTTAATTCACATTTCACCTACTGCAGTAGGTGATCCCACATTCGGATCACCTACCTGCAGTAGAAGCTCTACTCGTGCTCTCCTGTTGCTGCCGCTGCACAACGTCTGTGGTCCCTCCTGGTAATCACAGGCATAATATCATAAGTTATCCTCATTCAAGGATATATTTCACAATAACCATATTAATAGCCAATACAAGTCTTTTTTTTTTCAATTATACCTTTATATTTTACGTTCTCACATTTCATCTATTAATATCATCTATTAGTGCTATATCAACACAAATAGATATTAATTTCACAATGTAATGATGCGAACCTCGTGATCACGTGGCCACGTAACTCACACGCAAAGACATCAATTCCCGGAAAGCTAAGTAAATCAGGTTTGATAGGAGTGGACACAAAGATAACTTGTACCTAGGCATCAGCACTATTGGAAACGGAAAACCCCCACCCAACGAATATTGATTTGTGAACGAGAAGTATTAGGATGACGCCACAAAGCCAGTTGTTCTTCGATAAGTCGTTTTCAGTTCTTTAGAGAAAAATGAAAGGGAGATTATCTCACTACCACACACACACACACACAAAATGCGGCAAACAAGAAGTTTTATTAATTTGAATTGTCTAACTTACATGTGTGGTTATGCCTTTATTTATACTAACTCTAGACTTAAATAAACCCCCTTAGATGGACTTATATGAAGCCCACTTACAATTTTTGAAGATTACCTGTTCTTTGAATGCTCCTATATTAAAGCAATATTGTGGCATGTTTGTGACAGATGCAACATTCCAAGAATGACGAAAGGGTGGGAGGAATGGATTCAATGGGCAACTGTTACGTGGCATGGTAAAAGTTTCGTTAATTTTTCTCGTAAATTGGGTTTCGCGGCTACAAGGTATTATATCTGGCAAGAACAGAATGAAGGATATTTGCAGGAATGTCTAGAACTCCAAATTTGGTCTTTGATCAAATAGAATGTATCATTCATGAAAAGCTTGATTTGATGAGGAACGCTCTCCCAACAGATGAAAACATAAGGAAGCGCTTGGAGGGTCAATAACATAGACTCTTAAATTAATATTAAGATGGTTGTATTGGTATCCCTAACAAGTCTAGTTAAGTCGAGGTGTCTGCTTTGTGGCTTCCTGTAGCCATTTGTTGTTTTATGTTTTCGTGCACATTGTAAATCTGGGGTATGCCCATTATAATCTTTGTATATTCTTCTTTTAACATATCTGTCAACTTACCAAAAAAAGAAGAAGCTCACTTACAATTGACCCAAATAAGTAATAATAACTCAAAGACTAAGATGAAAATAAAAAAACAATAAAAATCCGACAATTACCATCTGACGATGAATTCTTAGTTACTCCCAAGCTACTTTGATCGAGAATCTATGATTTGGCGAATCCAACCAAACAATCTCATCCTTTTGCCCCCATCTTAGGATTAGAATTGGAAGGAATAGCTTCTACAATGGGGTGCCAGCCAATAGCTTGGGTGGTAGAAATTTTCCATTCTAAGTTATGAATCAACACATTCATCTTCGCGTTCTTTTCCATACCTGAATCATAGATGAATCTTTTCCCCGTGAGAATCCACGAGTGGGCTGTGAGGATGCCAATTGTCAAACCATAGAGAGGTTGTCATTCCATCTCCTATGATGTACTTCATCTTCGGCCATGCTAAGGATCTGAGCATTAGAATCTTTTCTCAAGCCTAAGACAAATTCTCTAGCGTCTTGATTGTCCAGAAATTCCGACCTCGCAACAGATTGGATTTGATCCAAGTAGACCAGATTGAGCCATCTGAGTCATTGCACAGGTTCCAAATGTGTTTCAACAAAGCAATCTTGTTCCATTCTGTTATCCTTTTTATTCCTAGCCCCCCCTCTCCTTTTTTGGAATACACACCTGATCCCAAGCCACTTTACCCCGGTAGTTCTCATATCTGAACCTAACCAAACAAAGGATTTCATAATTTGCTCCACATTTTTAATTACTTGCCCAGGTAAGAGGAAGAGAGATGCCCAATAGACCTGTATGGAAAATAAGACCGAATTAATCAGTTGTACCCATCCTGCATACGAGGGTGTTCTATAAGTCCAATGTCAAACTTTAGAGGTGATTCGATCCACGAGGCCCTTACAATAGACAACCTTTAGTCTGGACAAGAGAAGAGGTACTCCCAAATATTTCATAGGGAGCTCCCCCTCTCTAAACCCAAGAATACAAATAATTTGTTCCCTCTCAGCATTTAACACACCGCCCAAGAAGATGGCACTTTTGTTTGGATTTGGATACAGACCTGATAGATCTTAAAACTTTGTGAGCACAGTTGTGATCATACGAATTGATTTTACATCCCCTTTGCTAAAAATCATCAAGTTGTCAGCGAAACAAAGATGAGAAATTTTGTCCTTCTTGCATCTCTAGTGGAACTTGAATTCTTGGTTGGCACTCATCTTACAGAATAGCCCCTAAAGGATTTCGATACATAGGACAAACAAATATGGGGACAATGGATCACCTTGTCTCAACCCTCTTCCCCCTTGAAAGTAACCTACAAGCTCACCATTGAAGTTGATAGGGAATTGACATGATGTAACACAAACCATGATCCAATCAATTACTGTTCTAGGGAATCCCATTTTTATTAACGTAGCGTCAACGAAATGCCACCAAACCGAGTCATAAGCCTTCATCAGATCAACTTTCATAGCACAACGAGCAGGTCCCGTAGATTTATGATAGCCTTTCATTAGTTCCTGAGACAAAAGAATGTTGTCGCTAATAAAAAGTTATCTGATATGGACCTGCTAAGGATGGCAAAACAACAAAATTCTCCCAGCTAGAATCTTAGTGATGCATTTGTACACTGTATTGCAACAAGATATAGGATGAAAATCTGTCAACCTCGTAGGATTAGCAACTTTAGGAATAAGGGAAATTGATGTAGCATTCATTTCTTTAAGCATTCTACGAGTCTCAAAGAAGGAGCTAACAACGTTGATTTCATCTTCCCCAACTATGTGCTATATTCTTTTGAAGAAACCTGCATTAAAGCCATCCGGACCAGGGGCTTTGTTGTTCTTCAACTAAACATAGCATGCTTAATCTCCTCCCTTGTTACATCTTGTGTTAGTACATGCTGTTGTGTCGAAGACAGTTTCAAGTTTATTGCCGGTTCCACCACTTCCTTGTTCAGAACCCTAGGCACCTGATCCACTCCTAACACACGATGGAAGTACACAATTGCTTTTGATTTGACTGTCTCGTGTCCTTCAACAACCTCTCCATCCTCTCTTGTAAGTGATAGAAGCTTATTTCTATTCTGTCTGTCATTTACTGATTTGTGAAAGTAGCTAGTATTCTGATCCCTCAAGCTAAGCCATTGTATCCTTGCCTTTTATTCTCTCTTCAGCCCTGACGGTAGAAGCGTATTTACGAACAGCATCCCTTTCTCGCATGCACGAAGTTGGATTCTCATGCGCTTTATACAGAGCCTGTTGAGCCTTATCCATTTCGTTTTTTGCATCCTTGACTCTATCTAAAATGTTGGAGAAGTAAGTCATATCGAGAAGTTTCAATTCCTGCTTTAGCTTTCTTAGTTTGTAACATAGTTGATACATTAGACAACCCCCTGAATTCTGATCCCATACGAAGGGCATGAACTCGTCATGATACATCCAAGGATCAAAGAATCTGAATGGTTTCTTTATGTTCTGATCATTGCCAATAACCTTTACCACCATAGGAGAATGGTCTGACATACCCGAAGGTAAAAATCTCGCTTCCGACAATGGAAAGTTCATATTCCACTTCTCATTGAAAAGCACTCTATCTAGTTTCCGCATAATCAAATTCTCAGGACATTGGTTAGACCAAGTATAATGCATACCTGAATACCGAAGATCATCTACTTTCGCTTCTCGAATACATGTATCCAATCTGTCCATAGTACCAGCCCACGTAGTAGACCCTCCTAACCTGTCCGACTGGTTGTGGATAGCGTTAAAGTCACCCATCTTGTCCACTACGACTCACTATATCAGACCACAATGCTTCACGTAAGGAAGCATTATTGTCTCCGTAAATAATTGAAGTATTGAAACAGATATTGGTAGCTAATATAGTGACAGAAACATGAATAGCCTGGTCTGACATTCCAAAAACATCCACCTTCACCGTATCAGCATTCCAACAAACCCAAATACGACCATGACAAGAGAAATCATAATTATACAAGAAGGACCAATTACGCAGGAGAAGTTGAGAAACATTATCTTTATTCTTATCTCTAACTCGAGTTTCAACCAAACCAAAAAGGGCTATCCTCTCTTAATGGATGAGCCGATGCAATGCTGAATGCTTTATAGGATCATTCAAACCTCTAACATTCCGACATCCAATAATCATAGGAAAATAGAGAGGAGTACAAACAGCAACACAAAGATTACCTTGACGTGCCCCTCGGAGAGGAGCCAGATTTCTTATTCTTCTTTGAAGAGGCTTTTGAACCCTTTTTCTTTTTCTCTAGAGCGTCTCTAGCCTTAATAGCTAACTGATTAACAGTTTCCCTTTCAGTGGAATTCAGGGTTTGAGGAGTTGTCAAGATCGTTGACATCAACTCCTTATCAGTTCTTTCCCTATCTGTATCACCTCCCATTGCGTCCATATCTTGATCTAAAGCAGTACTTGTAGCCCCTTGCTCCTGCTTCATTTCTCCTCGTAAACTCTTCAAGACAGGAGGAGAGGAAGGATTTTCATCTTCATAACAATCAGCATTGCGCACATCTGATGCCGCATGATCATTCATATTACAATCAGACATATGTATATCAGATGTTGAACAACCATTCTCATTACAATTACGCACTTTAGATGCCAAGGGATCATTTTCACCACTCACAGAACCCTTATTTCGTTTAACAACTACCTGCCAATGAAACTGATTCTGCTTGTTATCCGCAGATTTAGAGTTCACAACTCCTACATTCCTCTTACCCTCTGCCACCACTTTAAGATTATCAACGTTATTAGTAGCACATATCGTTGTGGTGTATCCAAAGACATTGCAATTTTGCACTTCAACGGTATCCATTCGTAATCAGCTGAAATTGTTATGAATAACCTATTTGGACAGCGAAGGTCGTATTCCTTAACCAACATCTTCGAAGCATCTATCTCAACACAAACTCTTGTGTAGCTAAGCCTTTTACGCAACAATGTAGTATGATCAGCATAAAGGGGGACCCCAATAGCAGTCGCTACACATCTTAACCCCTTAATAGTCCAATACTCGAGAGGAACATTATACAGCCTAACCCATACCGGAACTCTGGCCAAATCACCTTTCAAAAATTGCATGTTCGGTTGCCAACGTTTAAGCACCAAAGGTTTGTTTGCCATGTGCCATGGGGCTCTTTCCAGCACATTAGTGGCATGATCGACAGAATCACAAGTGAAGAGGAAGAAACCATTATCTGAAGAGAAAACTTTTGATAGACCGTAGGAGCCCCATATTCTTTTGGCAATAGAATTAACAATGGGATACGATAATTTCTACCCCACAAAATGACCAACTAGGGTGGATTTCCAAAGTTCGCAACCATATTCATACACATCAAGTGGAGGAGCTACTATCACACGACCACTAGTCATAGCGAGAGGATCAAAGTGCAGATTACGGATTGGATTAATGCCAAGGGTCTTGCTACCCTCTTGAAATACAAAATAGAACGGCTGCTACTTTCATCCAAAGTTGTTGGCGATGATTGTTGGCAAGAAAAGAACTCTAAAGGCTTCAAAATAAGGCAAAGGAATTATTCATTCAACTTGTTGGTGATTCGAGGACAAATCATCTTGAAGAGAGAGGGAATGATATGATCCAGGCATTAATCCCCTTGCTTTTTAGGCTGCCGAATACCTTCGCGATGGCCTATAATCTCATCCTTAAAACCACCATCACTATTATCATCAACATCCTCCTCAAAATCCTCATAATCAACCCGCCTTGGCCTTTCGACCCCACTGCCATTGTTTGATTTCGATTCAGCCCCAACCTTTCTCATGTCTTGGGTCCATGTTCCAGCCATGTTACCATGTTTTCCCACCTTTTTAAGTCTATCAGACACGTTCCCCATCATGAAATTCATTCTTTCCATCATCTTCGTCATGACCTGTATTTGGAATTTAAGTTCTACATCGTGAGGTGGTGGTGTGTTGTTTTGATCTGGCATGATAGTACCGGCAAAAATTGGTTAGTGTTAAAAAAAAAATCCTCACATCGCTTGTGTTTTGCTCAAACACTTTTTAATATCCTAACACGCTCACACCTCTTGTCTCACCTTCTTGCGGAACTCAAACCAACACCAAATAGAACCAACTTAGCAGCGCAATCCAAATATTTATATATGGCTCTAGAAGCAATAAAAAGTAAAAAACAAGCAAAAACAAAACTGCGATGATAGTCTCGCGAGTAGCAAGTGAATCTATTCGAAATATGAACGAAACCGAAGACTCGAATAAAAACAGAAATGAAATATGCAAAAACAATGAAAAAACACCCAAATATGTTTTATATGTTGAAAAGATACTGCAAGAAACAAAAACAACAGAAAGAAAGCGAATTTCAAAAGTTGACGCAAAACAGACTCGTTTACGACGAGTTAAGTCTGAATCTGGAACCTAAAGTAAATGATGTCCAATTGAGCTAACATTTCATATATAATGCTATATCAAACCAAATAGACAGAATGTAAAGTTTGAGCAATTTACAATAAGTTTTGTTATAGTTACGCAAAACCGTTATGAATCCAACCTGATTAGACCCGAAATTAAAAACCAAAGCAAAAGACATCCAATTGACCCCAAAATTAATATTTGGTGTGATTAGGACCCCCATAATCAGATTATCAAATTTGAGCTAATGCAAAGTTGGGTTGGTCAAAGTTTCCTTTGTTTAGCTTTTTGCGGCAGAAACCAATAAACAATTTTTTGAACGATTTTTTTTTTGCTTTTCTCTTTACTCTTTTTTTTTTGTTTTTCACGCTAATGATATATTTTGGACAGTAACCAAATGAAATAACTAATTTTTTAATTTTTTGATATGCTGCAAAAATCAAAGAGAAGAAGAAATTGGACACCAAGGATTTTTTTTTTTTTGCGTAAACAACAAGAACCAAAATTATAGAAGAAATATGAATCTTGTTGTTTATGAGATTAGGTTGCTGTTATTTCTAAGCTTAGGTTGCTTCTTGGACTCAGTTTCTCTTCTTAGAATTTTGTTCTCTCTAGTATTTGTATGCTGCTATAATGATGCTGCCATAATGTCTCTATGTTCTATGGAAAATGTTCCAATGGTTAGCTCTAAAATTGAACAACACAATGAAGTTAAGTCTGGACATATATTAAGATTAGAACTACAAGATATGTTGAATAGCCATGGGATGATGATTTCTCAGTTTCAAGCTGATTCTAATGTTAGCATAGAGAAACATTCTAATGTCTAAGCTTCTAATGTTATTCCAGAAATGAACCGTGTGTTGGGTTCTAAAGTTGATGAGGTGAAGGTAGGGTCTCAGCAACAAGAACAGCTAAACCTTAGACCCAAATTGAATTTTTTAAATGCTTTGAAGGGTTCTGATGTTGATGACAATGAGGTCAGCAAGACTCTTTGATGCGAACCTCGTGATCACGTGGTCACGCAACCCACAATCAAAGATTGAGATCTGATCCCGAAAAGCCGAAATAGGTCTGATAGGAGTGTGACACAATGGAAACTTGCCCCAAGGCACCAACACTATTGGATTGAGTAGAATGACGCCACGAAGCCAATTAATCTTCGATAAGTCAGATTCAGTTCGTTCAAGAACTGAAGAAAGCAAGAATCACTCTCACACGTTGAAACTGAAAAATTCAGAAGTAATTATCATCAAAGCTGCCGAAATTTTGGCTTACATGAGTTTAAATAGTTCTTGAAAAGTTAACCCTAATGGACCCCTTCGGTGGACTTAAATGAGGTCCACTTAAAACTGACCCAAAACCCTAAACTGAAAAACCCATAACTTAATCCAAACAAGCCTTGGATCCTAATTGAAAACAAAGTATTAATTAAGCCCAAACAAGCCTTGGGCTGTAGCTAACAAAATAAAACAAAGCCCATAATATTAAATCCATGTTCTGTCATGAGAAGAAGAGAAGGAAATAAAATATTATAGAACTGATTCAAGGTTTATTTATAGCCTTCCATGCAGCCCCTTAATCCTAGAAACAAAAGGAAAAGGTAGCCACCCATGTTGTTTCCAAGTTGTAGAAGGATTCTTTTGTTTCCTTTGCTGTCGTCACCTCATGGCCCAAATAAGGTTATGTTAGACCCTTCTTGCACATGGATAAGATGTACTAGGGTCTCCTCTTGATACTTTAATGGACCTTTCAATTCTGACTTAGTTGAAACAAACCAATGCATTCAATGCCTTTGTCTTGGACCGAGTCATTGGACCATTTGGAACATGTAATGGGTCCTTGCTGGTGTTTCTAGGCTGGTCCACATCACCCTTGGTATTAATCCAGTCCGTAATCTGCATTTTGCTCCCCCGCTATGACAGATGGTCGTGTGACAGTAGCTCCTCCACTTGATGTGTTTGAAGATGGCTGCAAACTCTGGAAATCCACCTTAGTTGGTTACACTCCTATCAGACCTATTTCGGCTTTCCGGGATCAGATCTCAATCTTGACTGTGGGTTGCATGACCACGTAATCACGAGGTTCGCATCAGTTGGTATCAGAGCTAGGCTCCGAAACAAGTTCATATCCTTCTGTTATTTTTTTTTAGTGTTCCTTTAAGTTTTTCAGTGTTTGCGTCCATCTTCATGTTCTTCGTGTCTGCGTCATCTAAGAAAAAAAAAGGGTTATATTTCATCTTGTTACTATCTCTAATCACATCACTATATTATAAAGAAAAATAGAGAGAGAGAGAGAGAGAGAGGGGGGGGAGAGAGAGGGAGGGATTAGTTGAAATTTGAAGGATCATTAAATTTTTGCCACAGAAACACAACTCTTGGTGATGAACTAGAAGCAAACCATCTTGGAATCAATTGAAACTTCATATTTAGTGTATTGGGGGTTAGATAGCATCATATGTTAAATTTGGGCTTATTCTGATATTGTTTGCTTGAGATTTTAATTCGGGGTTCAATTCTGCCGTAGAAACACTACTCTTAGTGAACCATAAACAACTCCCCTTAGACTAAATTGAAACTTCATATTCTATAGCCATACGAAATGTTAGATCTGATTTTGAAGAGTTTGTTGACGAAAACGCAAATGCGGGTGAAGATGACTATGATTTTCCATCTGCTGGCCAAGGAATCAGGTCTGGACTGAACAGGGCTACAAGGAATGTGAATTTCCATGGCATGGGCACTTATAAAGATATGGATGGGGACTTGGACACCATTAAATTGAAAATTTCTAACTTTCAAGGTAAAAATGATCGTGAGGCTTATTTGGAGTGGGAGAAAAAGGTAGAATGGATTTTTGATTGCCATAGCTATTCTGAACAAAAGAAGGTGAAATTGGTGATAATTGAGTTTACGGAGTATACATTGATTTGGTGGGATCAAATTGTAATCAGTAGGAGGAGGAATGGGGAGCGACCCGTTCAGACTTGGGGGGAGATGAAAGTCTTAATGAGGAGACAATTTGTGCGAAACCACTATTACAAAGACTTATATGACAGTAGATGAATATCACAAAGACATGGAGATAGCAATGATTCGGGCCAATGTTGTTGAGGATAGAGAAGCCACCATGGCTAGGTTTCTTAATGGGTTGAATCGGGACATTGCCAATGTGGTTGAGCTACAGTACTATGTGGAGCTAAAGGACATGGTTCGCTTGGCTACGAAAATGGAGAGACAACTTCGGAAGGGACATGCTCGGCCAGCGTTTAATTTGGGCTCTACATCATCTTGGAAGCCGAATCTAAAGAGAGAGGGTACTGTCCAGCCAAGATCCTTTGTTCCTTCTAGAACTGAACCACCAAAGGCTAAAGTTGATGTTCCTACTGATACCAAAGGTAAATCTGAAACACAACCTAAACGTACCCGTGATGTTAAATGTTTCAGGTGTCAAGGACATGGACATTATGCTTCAGAGTGTCCAAACAAGAGAATCATGATGATTAGAGATAATGGTGATATGGAATCTGAAAGTGACACATCTGATTGTGAAGGCATGCCACCATTGGAGGATAGTGATGGGGATGAGTTAGCATTACCGGTTGGAGAGTCCTTGGTTATAAGACGAACACTTCAGGTTCAGGTAAAGGAAGATGAAATTAATCAACAAAGGGAGAACATCTTCCATACGCGTTGTTATGTACAAAGCAAGGTGTGTGGTTTAATTATAGATAGTGGAAGTTGTGTTAATGTTTGTAGTACCACCCTTGTTAGTAAACTGAATTTGTGTACTGTTAAGCATGCTAAACCATATAGATTGCAATGACTGAATGATAGTTGTGAAGTGAAGATGATGTGCCGTGAATAATTCAAAAAAAATCGGCAACAATGAATCTGACGAAAATGGATGAAGGATGGGTCTGGTTGTGTTGTCTTTCTTTTGGTGTTTAGGTTGGATTATAGTGATTTTAAGGTAAATAAGATGGGGGATAGACTAGAATGATACTTTGATAAG
>Ga0325405_1002187_pt1 | contig 20081 bp, 13 predicted proteins | sample PopdelMetagenome_21_FD_205663 | JGI IMG/M metagenome (GOLD analysis project Ga0325405, IMG submission 205663) | Populus deltoides microbial communities from Bellville, Georgia, United States - Xylem-Control-R2 | ecosystem: Host-associated > Plants > Phyllosphere > Stem > Wood/Secondary xylem...
GAAGACGACAAAAAAATTTAAATTTTTAAAAAACATGGTTTCAACCGCGTTTCCAAACACTGTCTAAAAACAAATTTAAATCATAGGGTGTTAAGAGAAATGAATATATAAACTATGTAATTTTTTTAAAAAATATAGGGTATGCAAGTATTAAATTAAAACACTATACTATAATATAAGATGCAGTGATTTACCTTTGATGGTTTTGACGAGGAGTTTATTAGTGCGTGTTCTTTAGCTGATGAAAGTGTGGAAGTGAGGTATTCTCAAATGTCAAAGTGTATGAACTGTTCAAGGGTCGCTGTCTCTGGCAATTATCACCCATCTTTTCTTTTCTTTCTCATGTATGGTCAAGAAGCATGCTTCCACTCATAGGAAATGTGTCTCTATATTGGTCTTGTAATTTGTGCCAGAGACCAGGAGTTTGGTTAGGCTAAGGTAATGCAAATATTGACTGCAGATGTTCGGATTTGGACGCAGTTGATCCAGTTTGGTCCATGAACTAATCAAGCATTGCCTGTTGTTTCGACAGTACCATTACTAAAATAACTAAAAACATATCGAGTCGGCATCGCCGTTCATGGAAAAAGCGATGCTGCTCCATTTTAGTTTCATTTTCTGCTATGTTCTTTTCCTTTCAATTGAACTCTGTTTAAGTCTAGCCTGATGATGAGATTATGTTTGAAGTTAGAGTAGAATCTAAGATAAAAATAAAAGGTAGAGGACATAAATATAAATTGTGAAGAAAAACTGTGGCTAATCATGACAGTTTTATTTTGGTTTAAAAATTTATTTTGTTTATTTTTTAATTTTTTTTTTAAAAAAACTCACTCGAAAATAATAATAATAATAATAATAAATAATTGGTTGTCACAATTCATCCACTCAAAACAATCGAGATTGGTTTCAAAAGATTATATATATTCCAACAAGAAGAGTGCAATGCTAGTGATTTTTTACTACTCATACTAAAAAAGATAAATTCTGTCCTTTTAGATTTTTTCAATTTAATTATTTTTTTTAGTGATTTTTTTGGGGTTGTTAGGTGTTCATGGAGGTTGTTATGCTCTTATTTAGATGATTTCATGTAGTTTTTAGGCTCTAAAAATTTAAATTTTAATTTTTCGATCATAAAAAATAATTGAAAATTAAACTAAATTGTGATTGGTTGCCCGATCAAAAAGTAAAAATAAAAATAAAAATGAACAATGCGTTGTCTGCTCCTAATAATAATAATAAAAAATAAGATCCGCCTAGGTTTTTGCTTCAAGTTAGGCATGTGAGCTTGATCCACCAATACCTTACCTTGTTTTTGTTTTTAATTTTCTACCATTCAGAGTTAAATTGTTTCTATTTAAATATTGATTTATACCCTCCTTTTTATTTCTTAAAAAAATAAAGTAATTTCATTTTCTTACGTAATAATTGATCTTTTTATATTTTTAAGTTGCACGATACTTTGAAAATATTTATTTTATTACATTTCTTTTTTTTATATATTTTATATGAATTAGTTATATTTGTATGGGGTTTTTATATAAAAAAAAACATATTTTACTACCAACAAAAAATAATACATAAAAACATATACATAACATAAACATAATAATTTATTTTTTAGGTCAAAGATTGACATTAGATCCTACATAAAGTGTAGTGTGAATAACATGTTTGCGTACATGTCATATTTGCGTGTTTTAAATAAAAAAATCAATCTATTTTAAAATGCATTTATAATATTAAAAAAAAATTATTATGATAGAAATAAACGTAAAATTCAACCCCTAGTGAGGGTGAAAAAACTAGTTGAATAATAAATTATTTGGGATTCGCTTTGAGATTCATTATTAAGTAAAAAATACATTTTGGGTGATTTACAAAGTTTTTGTTGAATGATTGTTAAAGTTGTAATGAAGAAACATCTACCATTAAAGTTTTGGTTTGTAGAATGGTCATGACACCTATGGGAACTCAAAGGATTCCGGGTTTTTTTTTTTTTTGAAGATGATAAATTGATTTAAAAAAGTTAATTTTGATGTTTTATAGATATTTTGAGTTAAAAATAGATTTTTAAAAGAAAAAACAGTTTTTTTTTTCCTCACCGTAGTAGCTGGAATTTAAGGATTCTAAACAATCAGTCAACTATTTTTTTAAACTAAATTGACATGTCATTTATTCCATTAATTATCTTTTAAAAAAACTCTAAAGGCGCCTGCGTCGGCTCTTTATTCATGGGTTAAGTGTTAGGCCTAACTTACTAGGCTCAGCAACACATAACCTCATTCTGTTTTATTTATATAATTTTTATTTTTTAATTTAAACATTTATTATATGTATTTTTAAAAACAATTTTAAGTTTATATTTTACTTCTTTGTTATAGTTTTTTGCTTATTTAGTTTTTTTTTAAAATAATAATTATTTTTTAATTATATTGGATGCATTTAATTTTTGAAGAGATTAATATGATTAATCTGTAATTGTTTTTATATTATATATATATATCAAATTTATTTTTAAAAATAAAAAAAATATTTTTTTATAATATTTTTTGTTTTATTTTCTTTTCTGCAGCTTTGCCAAAGGTACTATTTTTTATTTTTTTTTATTGCAGCTTTATTTTTTTATTATATTATTAAATTAATTAAGATTTAACTTGATGGTTAAATTTTTCACACTTTTTTAAAAATATAATTATTTCCTGATTTTTTTTCAAGCAAAAACATTTGGTGTGATTCATAGCGCGCGCCATTAATACAGTGATCGATGATCTCGTGAACTGTCCTAGGTATACCTGCGATTAAAAAAAGTAGTAAACCCCATGAACAACAAGATGCCATCATCATAGATTATCCAACTCAGTGATTTTTCACATCATTGATGGAAGGATAACCGGTCTCAAGCACTTCACTAACAATAAGATCACAGTGACGTACATCAGAAGTGAGCAGCTTGGATCGCTTACAAATAAACCCCATATATATATCAAAAGCTTCTTTTTCAACTTTAATGGTGCAATCACAGGAGCACATATGGTGATGGTGTTGTTGAATATATATCTTGACAGTTTCCTTGCCATCAATCCCATATCCGCTTACCTCTTCCATATGCTATCGCATTACTGAACTTCCTCTCAAGAAGAAGGGACATGATTTTGTACTCGGCGCCATCCCATAGAAATTAATTCGGTAATATTTTTGTAACTTCAACTTCTACGTAATTTTCACTTGGAGTAAAAGCAGCCAGGATCTCAAGTTTGGGAATCCTGGGGATTATAAACTTCTGAATGTAGGAGCTGGTAAGGTTCGGAGGAGGAGAAGGATAAGCAGAATCAAATTGACAAGCTTGGATGACATGAGATTAAGGTTGAAGAACCTAATAGCCATTCATATCAAGATCTTGAAGATGGCAAAAACTCCATTTTTGTTCCGGCTGATGATGCTCTTTCTTATGACCATTCTTTCTGATCACGCCAGAATTTAGACTGCCAAATTGTAGCATCCAAGGTTGATAAAAAAACATTTTCAGGTGGATACGCCTATGGTGAGTACGTTTTATGCATCAACAAAGCTGAAATCACCAACTGGGATATATCTATGATGATGGACATGTGATTGTTCATGTGGCCAGACGCTTCTTTAAGAGAAAGATCGGCCATAATATTCGGCGAAGGCAAGCACACTACCAGAAATTCATTTAATACCAATGACATTACCGATGGAATAATTCTGTTGGTAATTTGCGATCATAATTACCGACGTCATATTTTTCGTCTGTAATTCCATCGGTATATACCGGCGGAATTTTAGACGGAATATTTAGAATAAAAAAAGGACAGTTCACTAACGTGGAAGTTTTTGCAGGTGATTTTACCGACGGAATCACCGAGGGATTCAAACCAACAGCTCCGTACAGTGACGTGACCGATTCACCATCAGAATTGCAAACGGAATCACCGAGGGATTCAAATTGGGATCTCCGTACAGTGACGTGATCGATTCACCGTTAGAATGGCCGACAGAATCACCGACAGAAGTAGTCCGTCGATGATTCCATCAATAAAAGTTAATATATGACCACTCTGCCAATCCTCTCCTCTCCTATTTGTCCTTCTTCTTCCCTATCCCAACTCTCCCTTACTGCAAACAACCAGCCCCCCCACTAAAAAAAAAATCTCCCTCTTCTCAGCACAAGTCATATTTCTTTAAGGTTTGTGGTCACAACATCTATGTTTTGATTTACTAACGGATTTTATCAGTTTTTGTAAGTAATTCTATCTTTTTAAATTTTAACATTTAAATGTCAATTTTATTGGTTTTTTAGTATATGTATTTTGTTAGTATATGTACATGTTTTATTGTTATTTCTCAAACAAACTTGTAGTATATGAATATATAATTTTGTACTTGTTATGGTTTGTTTTAGATTTTGTAAATTGTATTTGTTTGTAAATTATTGAAACTTTATTGAATTACCGAATTACATGTGTTGTTTTGAAATAGTTAATAGCTTGTTTAACGAGTCCGTTTTAATTTTTATCAATGTTATTGCGGAGTTGTAATTTTCGTAAATTTATATATATAAATTTTTATAGATGTTGATAATTGATAATGAATATTTAATATTTATGAGAAGCTGTAATTAGCTTGTTGGATAATCTCGAGGTAAACCAATATTTTTGCAAATTTATTTACCTAACATAGTTAATTAATACATGTTGTCATCATAATTTTATAGAGGTTTGATAGAAGTCATGAATGATCGTTCATGGATGTATTGAGATTCATCCCAAGGATTGCAGAGGATGGATTATTGTAACGGGGTTCATGGTTTTATTAATTTCGCAACATCTATTCCTAGAAATGTTAATAGAGGCGATATTAGGTGTCTATGCAGGAAGTGTCAAAATAAAAAGTATTTGCATCCAGATGTTGTAATAATGCATCTTCTACACAAAGGGTTTATAGAGAAATTACCGGTGTTGGTATGCATATGGAGAAGTATTTGTTCGTAATAAGAGCATGAGAGAAAGGGTGGTTGGGTCAACTTCTAGTGCTAGCAACGTGCATGAAACGGCAAATGACTACACTAATCCTTACAGGAATATGGTTATCGATGCAATGAGAATGAATCAAGGTAATGTCAGTCAATGTCCAATCGTAGATGAAGAATCTAATGCAGATGCAGCTAGGTTTTTTGATTTGTTGAAAGATTCTGACGAACCATTTTGGGATGGTTGTATGAACCACAATAAATTATCGGTCGTAGCACAGGTGTTCACCATCAAGTCAGATCACGAGTTGAGTGAGGCCGGGTATGACAAAATTATTGAATGGGCGATAAACATTTTACCTAAAGGGAATAGGCTGAAAAAGAACTTCTATGCTGCGAAGTCCATGATGAAACTCCTCGGTTTAGGATACCAGAAAATTAGCATATGCCCTAACTTCTGCATTTTATACTACCTTGAAAATGCTGAGTTGACCGAGTGCATGACATGTGGGCATTCCCGTTACAAACCCAGAACTGGCAGGGGAAAGACTCTAGTGGCATATAAAAAACTCAGATACTTCCCAATCACACCTACACTGCAGAGGTTATTCATGTCACCAAGGATTGCTGAGCACATGACATGGCACCAATCAGGCAATCATATGATGCGGCTGATGGAGTGATGGTGCATCCTTCTGACGATGAAGCGTGGAAACACTTTAATAGTGTGCATCCTCACTTTTCAGCTGAATTAAGGAACGTGCGTCTTGGGTTGTGTATAGACGGATTCAACCCATTCGGGTCATTTTATACTTCTTATTCTTATTGGCAAGTCATACTCACGGTTTATAACTTGCCACCAGGAATGTCTATGAGGCCGGAGTTCATGTTTTTATCTACTGTCATACTCGGTCTGAGCAACCCGGGCTAGAATATAGATGTTTGTCTTCAACCGTTGATTGATGAGTTGGCACAGTTGTGGTCCTTCGGAGCTTTGACTTTGTTAATAATATATTGTGATGAAGATATTTGTCGGAAATAGAGTTCAGACAAGCACAAAATTATGTTCTATTTAATTGTGATGAGCTGAGACATTTTATTCAGTATATATATATATATATATATATATATGTGTGTGTGTGTGTGTGTGTGTGTGTGTGTGTGTGTGTGTGTACTACTAATTAAACTTTGTTAATAATATACTGTTTATATATTGTAATATCATAAACTCATTATCACTTGCAGGCAACATCAAAAATATTTGCTGTCCAATAACTCACAGCCGACCGAAACCCAAATCTTTCAATTGCAAGATGAACAATTTGCCACGTAGTTCAGAACACATGTAAGTACTATCACAAACTCATTATCATTTGTAAAATTACTGTATGCATGTCATTATGAGATTCTCATTTACTATTCATTGATGTACATTACATATAAGGTTTATCAAATGGGAAGGAGTGCTGCTATGTCATTGTCTTCACTAAGCCTAGGCCCTGAAAGAAAAGTTAAGTGCTACAACGGGTATTTTATCATTGGATTTGTGTTTCATACTGAAGAATATAGGCATGGAAGAAAGACATACAACAACGGTGGTTGTGTTAAGGGATTGACTAGTAGTGAGTTAGAAGTTGACTACTATGGTAGATTAGAAGAGGTCGTCGAACTGCAATATCATAGCGGGCAGAATAGAGAGTTTTTATTCAAATGCTATTGGTATGACACGACTGACAGAGGAATCAGAGTTGATCCGCACTATGGTCTGGTCGAAATCAACTCAAAAGCTAGACTCCGCAACGTAAATGATCGATCAAGAGTTGATTGATTATCGGTTTTAAAAGCGAAACCCAGGAGTCATGTTGAGGTTGTTCAAGATGAGAACGAAGACACAAGTGTGTGAGATAAAGTCTTTCAAGTTAGTGAGTTGGTTGAACCATATTGAGTTGCTCCTTCGATTGACTTGGAAGAAAATTCAAATTTTCATGTTTTCGATGATAGTCTTGTTGATGTTGACGCAGAGAGTTGAATATTGTTTTGAGCTCTAGCGGACAAACAAATGTCGATGAAGATGATGATATCCATTTTAAAGATTACGATGAAGGTGATGACTATTCAATTGACGATGAAGAAAAAGAAAATTCTGACTAACTATCAGAATGAAGCCATGTGTAAAACATTTTTTCATGTAATATATATTATGGATGATATATTTTGTAACACAAAATATTTATTTTATAAGTTTGTATTGTTTAAGCACTGTTGTTATTGTTTTGTACGATGGACAATTTATCATTTAAGTGTTTGCAGGAAGGTAAATAGGCAATACAAACATCATCTTTCTTGCACATTGCACTATCACTGACGCCCATACCGATAGATTACAGTCCGTCAGCATTTCACAGTAGCGTCACTGGAAATGCCATAACCATCACCGACGACTTTGCGGACGGATTCCAGTCTATCGGCATTTCACATTAGCGTCACTGGAAATGCCACAACCATCACCGACGACTTTGCGAATGGATTTCATTCCGTCGACATTTCACAGTAGTGTCGCTGGAAATTTCACAACCATCACCGACGACTTTATGGACGGATTCCAGTCTGTCGGCATTTCACAGTAGCCATTTCATCACCAACGACGTTGTAAATGGATTACAATCCGTTAGCATTTCACAGTAGCCATTTCATCACCAATGACTTTGCAGATGAATTACAGTCCGTCGGCATTTCACAGTAATGTCACTGGAAATGCCATAACCATCACCGACGACTTTGCGGATGGATTCCAGTCCGTTGGTATTATGTCGGCAGGTCACAGTTACCGACAAAATCACCGACTGATGGTGTGAATTCCAAAGGGCGGGGCATTAAATGCATCTCTGACCGTGTGTATTTGCCAAGGGAATTACCGACGGACTGCGAAAATTATGAAGGGTAATTAAAAATAACTGTGCGAAATTCAAAAGTTCTCGATAAATTTTTGAAACATCACCAACGAAATAATTTAAAATAATATTTTTTTAATATCCGTCGGTGAATCTGTCGGTAAAACTATGCTACAAATCCCAGCGACCGCCCCTTCAGTTCATTTTTTCATCTACTATATTATTCCCCTTTCATTTTTTATTTTTCCCTCTCATTTCCTTCAAGACTTTTGTTTGTTTTGCTTGTAATCTCTACTTGAATCTTCAGCAAATTAAAATGTATGTGTTTCCTCTACTTCATTTTACTTCAAGATTTTTTTTTCTTTATTGTAGATATTGTTATTTTTGTAATGTTTTTTGTTTTGGTGTATTTTTATAATGTAGATAAAGTCTTGAAATAAACACATTATTAAGGTAAGCATATTTCATTCCTAAAGTCTATAGTTCTTTTTTTTTTTTTAATTTCTTGAATATATTTTATTGTTTGTATTGCCATAATAATTGTATAATTTGTTGAATTGTAATTGTTATTGTTGAATTTACCTTGTAATTAGTAATTGAATATGTTGGAAAAAAATTAATTATTTTCTCTCAATTTTACTCAATTATTGCATGATTTGTGTTCAATTATTTCCATTAATTTTAATTGTTAGCCTAGACTAGAGTTTTTTTTTTTGAATTTATTGAATACATTTTATTGTTTGTATTGCCATAATAATTGAATAATTTGTTTAATTTTAATTATTATTGTTGAATTTACCTTGTAATTAGTAATTGAATATGTTGGAATAAATTTAATTATTTTCTCTCAATTTTACTCTATTATTGCATGATTTGTGTTTAATTATTTCCATTAATTTTAATTGTTAGTCTAGAGTTTTTTTTATGAATTTATTTAATTGTTATTGTTGAATTTACCTTGTAATTAGTATAGATGTTATGTTATATACAAGATTAGTATAGATGGGGTCAATTGGTTGTTGTTATTGTCAATATTTGCAGGTTTAAAAAGTTTGGGTAATCTCCAATATAGGGGAAGTGCTGCCGAATTTTTTTTAACATTCGAATTTAATTATATAATTATCCATATAAAATTGTGTAGATGCGTAGAACGAAATTCACAGCTCGTCGCTCACATATGGTCATAGCTAGTTCTTCTAGTAGCGAGGATGACATATCCTTAGGTGCCTTTTAAGAAGAGACACCTATGTCGTCACCCGATGCTGCCTCTTCCAGTGCGGTTTCATAGCGTAGAGGCGGCGTGCCTTTGCAGTGGAATCAATTTACCTGCAAGTATGAGGCACAATGGAAAGACGACCTTTCACTGTATGTTTGTTTCGGTTTTAGTTTTTTTTGTTATAACATAATTTATGAACAACTAATGAATATTTCATTAATTTAATTTATTTTCAGGTTCACAAACATTGAGGTCGCCCGAGTAATATCATCGGCGTTTAAATTGTCAATGGAGATTTCATTATTTCAATGGAGTCAGGTATCCAGACATCCTGAATGGATACCTCAAATCGATACATGGTTTGACAAATTTGAGGTTGGTGTTAATTTCTAATTTCCAGGTTATTTCTAATAAATTATTAATATAATTGTAAATAAATTATTATTTTTATTTAAAATTAATTATTTATACACAGGACAAATTCGACTGGGATAGTGCGCATGACACTGTTGTGAGGAGTATTTGGGAAAATCACGCGGCAATTAGGTAACTTCGAAAACGATACAATATTTTTTTAGAAAAACATTTATGTTTCAAAATCTAATTTCTCGCTAAGGAAGTAGGTTGCGTGATTTTTGGTATGAAGCACAAAAAAAAGCAAAAAAAAAAAGCGAGAGATAAGTGTCTTGAAGGCTGGAACGACGTGGCGGTTTGGAGGGATTTCAAACCACTATACATCCCGGCAGATATATGGCCGCAATATCTTGAGCACGTGACGTCTGAGCGGTTCACACGATGCTCACAGTCCGGTGCTGGCAATTGGAACCGGCCAATTCATGGCTCGGTGACAATGCACACCGGCGGCTCTGTTCTGTTTGCTGCACATGCAAAACGGATGGTAAGATTAATTTAAATGAAATATATCGTTAAATAATTTGTTGTTACTTAATTAATTTTTTTCATTACAAGCTACGTCTCTTTGATGTGAGCCGAGCCCAATGGAGCTGTTTGTTGAGACGCACGTGCGGAGTCAAGATCGCCAAAAGGAGGTGCAACAGTTTGTTGACAACCGCGCTCAACACTTTATCGTATGTTTGTTTAACCATTTTATTTCATAAGTTATTATTTTTATTGAATTGAATATGATGATGATGATTTCTTTTTTCATTTTGAGGAGACCTATAATAGCCGGTTGAGGGAGAGATATAAGGACAATCCTTTGACCCATCCGAATGTCGATCCGGATTTGTGGATAGAGGTCGGATTGTCCGGTGGACTCGATAACAATCGGGTGTACGAGCTCTCCAACACTACGGCCGAGAACTTGCGGTCGGCCCGTAGTGTTTCAATCTTTGGGAGCTCCAAATCAGTATTAAGCACCCAATCTGAGGATATCATGGCCTTGAAACAACACACGGCTAATTTCACCGAGAAATACGAGCAACTCTATGTGAATTATGAACAACTCCGCCATATGGTCATGAACATGACTTCACAGAGTGGTGATACATATCCGCCCCTTTTTGGCCATATAACAACCAGCCTCCTCCTCCTCCTCCAGCTTTGTCATTGTGCTAATTTAATTTTTTTTTGAAACACATTCAATTTGTAATGAATATTATTTAACTTTATTTTTTTGTTCTTAATGTTTAATAAAATTTTATTTGCATTATATTTTGTTCTTAATGTTTAATAAAATTTTATTTGCATAATTGGTTTTTTTTACTATTAATTTATATAATTTTATATTATTTATTCTAAATCATTTTTACAAAAAAAATTTAAAAATACCCACTGAGGGATTTACCGACGGAATGTATCATCGATGAATTTACAGACGGATATAATCCGTCGGCATTTCACAGTAGCTTAGTGGAAATGCACACTCATCGACGAAGTTTCCGACGGATAACGCCCGTCAGCCTTTCACCGATAGCTAAAAAATATTTACTATATAAGCCACTATCACCGACGGAGTAAATCCGTCGGTAATGTTCCAACGGGAAGTTTTTTTTAGGTGCGTAATTTTCGGCTGTAAAACCATCGGTAATATTTTTTTTACCAACAACTTTAGCGACGGAAGTTTTCCATCGGCGAACGTTATACTGACGGAAGTTTTCCATCGGCGATTTAGTCAGTAAAAAAATTACCGACGAACTCTGAATCTCATACCAACGGAATATGTCCGTCGGTAAAACTGTGAAATCTTGTAGTGGCATAACATATATACATTCTCCGGTAATGTTGTGATTCTCAGTTATATATATTTTTGGCTGCTTTAATTAGAAGATAATGGCTTTTTTTCTAGTATATTAATATGTTGGAGATGCTGCTATTGTTATTTTTATTTTAGTTGTTTAAGTACTCATAACTTAAATCAAGTATCTTACTTTGAAATAATTAGCTCTTGAATCAATTTTTTTTTAGTTAAATTTTGTTCTTAGATTTTTCATAATTTCATCTACTTAATTACAAAACAAATATGGGTCGTGCGATAATGATCACGTTAATAACTAGGGCTCAAAACTGAGCATTTTATGTGCAGATTCTACTATCTGATAAGGTGTCTGCAAGTCCACATCTTTAAACTACGATCAACTGGCTAGAAAACAGAAGTGTCTGAGATTCAGGCCCTGTTTGTTTACTGGAAAGTTGTTTTTTTTAGAAAGTTAATTCTGGAAAAGTGAATTATTTTCCAATGTTTGGTAGTGTAATGAAAAATAAGTTGGAAAACACTTTCTAGAGTTTGATTATGTTATGGAAAATGAGTTGGAAAATAACTTATTAATGTTTTATTTTTTTCAAGTTTATTAAAATAATGAGGAACAAATCTTACAAATTAAAAAGTTGAATGAAAATAAAATTAAAAAAAAAATATAATTTCATAAATTATCTCAAATAAAATAAATAATAATCAAAATAATAGAGATCAAATCTAAAAAATAAAAAAATTGAAAGATGAAGAAATTAAAATAATAATAATTAACAATTCATAAATTATTTCAAATAAAATAATTAATAATCAAAAGAATGAGGACCAAATTTGATAGATAAAAAATTTCAATTAAAAAATAATAAGGGAAAATCAAATAACAATTATAAAAATAAGGACCAAAATTAATATAAAAATTAAATTATAAGGGATGAAATTGAAAAATAAATATTCAAAACAAAATATATATAGCAATCAAAAATTTAAGGACCAAATTTGATATAATCAGTAAATAATATGACATTTCTAAATTTTTCACAATTTCCAGAAATTGTTTTTCTCTCAAAATAGAAGGAAAATACTTTCCTATAAACCAAACCATAATTTCCTTTGACTGGAAAATATTTTTCATTGATCGGAAAGTGTTTTTCATTAATTAATTTTTTTAATAGCAAATAAACACAAAAAAATTTAAAAACTGATTTTTCAAAAACTACTTTCTAAAAAACAATATAGCCTTAAAAGGAGTAAATACTACATTCATTACTATCATGTTCATGTTTTTTCATATGCTTCTAGTCTCCAGGGGTCTAGACATAAGGTGGTGCCAAGTTAACTTCTCTGCTAAAAGTCTGTCTGCCTGCCATATATTGTTTTCGTTCGGGTCCATGGTTTGGATTGCCCAGAATTTCGCTACTGTGCTGCGTGTTGTCCTCGGTCATGCTGACAAAAGCACTGAGAGGCAAGAAGCCAACGAGGAGAAAGCAGCAGCTGCAGGATGGAGCTGGCCTGAACAAAGAATAGCAGGTAACACTGACATGTACAGCAACAGCAACTGCAACACAAGGAAAGCAAAGACAGGCAATTCGCACTCCGCCTCTAGTAATTATCCTGCCATGCCAAGTGGGTGAGTGTGTTTATTTGTAAAGTTTTTGTTCCCATTTTTTTCTAAATTTTTCTTTCATTAATAATTAACATAAAATTCATTAAAAAAATAAGAAAAGTATGAAGCACAAATGAAAAATTATTGACAAATAAATATACAAAACAAAATTAAAACAAAATGATATTTTAATGGAGATGTAGACTCCAATGCACTGTTGCTAGGCATTATTGTATGTTGTCCATTAAGAAATTAAGGCAACTTCTTTTCGACATGAAATGCGTCGTTTTCCTAAAATTTAAATGATTTTTTACATTGTTTTCACTTTAGTCCTTAGAGTTTGATATTCATACTAAATGGTCCCTAAACGTTGCTTGTGTTGAACTTAAGTCCTTGAATGTAGAGGGGGGGTAATCTTTGGCGAGCTATGAACCAAGCATGTATTTATTAAGGGTGAGTAAAAAAAACCAAAAAACCGATTAAACTGAAAAAACCAGAAAAAAATAACTGATAAAACCGAACCGTGAAAAAAATCGATTAAAATTTTGAAAAAACTAACCGGTTTAGTTTTGATTTTATAAGCATGAAACCAAAAGGATAGCCGAGAATTAATGTGTCAATTACAATTGGAATTAATGTTTAAAGAATCATATAAAAATTGACCACAATTAGGAGAGAATAGTTATACATGGAAGGATCCTAGAACACACAAGGATTCCTAGACCATAATGCATGTCATCGACTGATGTTGAAAATAGTTCAAATAAAATAAACGAACTGAATCCAAACAAAAAAAAATCAGAAACAAAACCGAGGCAAACCGGAAAAAATCGAGCCAAAACCGAAAAACTAAGCCAAAACTGAGCCAAACCGGTTTGAACTGGTTTTTGTTCAAAAAAACCGAACCGAACTGAAACCAGTCGGTTTAAACCGGTTTTGGTTTTTTTTTTTAAATTTCAGTTTGGTTATTTTTTTTTAAAAAAAACTAAACCGAATCAAGAATAATCATCCCTAGTATTCACCATTTTCATTGGAGTTTGTTGATGATAGTTTAAGTAATCTAAGTGAATGGAAAAAACAGATAGGATTTTAAAAACATTCTGTTTTTTTTTTTTGAAATGTAATTCGATATTTTTAGGTCTCCTCAGTGTATTGGAGCATTTTTTAGGTGTAAAATAGTTTATAAACATTTATTATATGATTCTAAGCTGTTTTTGCATAAAATTAGTGTGGGCGATGGGTCACAGGCTAAAAAATGTGGCCTCGTGAGATTTTTTAATGATATTTTAAAGAAATGGATTGCTTTTTGTTTATTAAAATTTATGTTTTTTTAAATATAGTAAAAATATATAATTACCTTTAGAATAAAAAAAAAAGTAGGCATGGCTTTTTCGCCCTTTAAAAAAGACTTTTTTTTGTTTGTTATTTTTATATTCATGAAGAGTATTTTGGTATTTTTTTATGTTGAATAATTGATTTTTAAATTCAAAAAATTATTAGAGGATTAAATTAAAAAGAAAAATAAATCAACCAAAATAACAAAAAAATCAAAAAAATAAGGACTAAATTAGAAAAACAAATACACCATAAACTTGAATTGAATGATAAAATTAAAAACATCAAAATTTTAAAAATTTGCTAAGGAAAAAATTAGAAAAAAATTATACATGATAAATTAAAATTGAAAAATAAAATTTAAAACAAATAAAACGTAAGTAAAAATGCTAATGAGAACCTTATGGTTCAAATTACTCGATTACAAGGATAAACCAATTTTACTATACATGAATTAATAAAAAAGACAATTACCCCTTTTTTGTTAGTGTTCTAAATCTTTGATTTGGAGATGGAGAGTAATTAAATTATTTTATTATATTTTAAAAAATAAAAAATACAAATATATCTCTAAATAATTTTTTAATAATTAATATGCCTTGTGAAAAAAAAAACTCCTAGAACAAAGGCAAGTGATTTTTTTGGAAAAAGAAAACCATTTTTTTTACTATTGTAGTAAATAATAAAGTTTTTGCCTTCCTTTTTTTTATTTTTTATTTACGTTTATAACTATGAATGAAGCAAACGTGTATGGAAATAATTGCAGAGGGTAAAAAAGAGAGATTGTGATACCTATTTTAGTGGTAATAATTTGGGTTAATAACCATTAATAATGGGTGGTTAATTATTCAGTAGAGAGGATAATGTCAAGTGGATCATCATCATCTACTAGATATGAGCATCCCTATAGTTATTTTAGGGATTCAATTACGACAGAAGAATGTGAGACTATTTAATACTTGATACAAACCATGCTGAAGGTAGTGAAGTAATTTGGGTAACGTGAACACTCTTTGGGCTCAATCTAAAGACTATAGGCCTACTAGGTTTCTTGGTAGTAAAGCCACCCTCTCTGGATTCAATGAGCAATGAGCCATTTGGGGTGTCCAAGCCTGAAGAGGTGCAATTTGCACAAGTGCTTTGGACCCCTGGAATGCTCTGTGGCTCTTCAGGTTTTTGGACTGTTATTTTTTTTTGGATCTTACCTAGTGTTTTGTGTTTTAAATGTTATTAATACGATGAGTAGGGGTGTAAATCCCGAACCTAACACATGTAAAACCTCTTTGTTCACATCATGGCTGCGGAAACTATTTGATTCAGGTTTCAAAGTCAAGCCTCTAATGCTTGAGAGAAATCTCAAGGTTGCCATACAAGAATTTGAAGATGATGATGCTGTTTGTTATAAGCACTTTTTACCATGTAAGAATTTAGGTTATCAAATTGTAGCATCCGAGGTTGATGAGAAATTGTTCAGTTCAGAGAATGTTGTCCACGGGTTGCCAACTTTTGATGCCATGCTTGGCGCTTACGTTTTTGCGCACATGTAGCTGATTACTGGCGTGGTGGTGAGAAATCAACAGTGTTGAAATCACCAACTGGGATATCTATAATGATGGACTCGTGATTGTTCATGGAGTTAGCGGCTTCTTTAACAGAATTGCCGGCGACAAAATTTGGCTGTTGCGGAGGAACTGGATAAGTATAATTAATGAAGAAGGAAACAATAATCTGTTCGAGGGGATGGTGAAGCCAAGCATATCATATATATTCTTATGTTGCCCGGTACATGTTACTGCAGTAATGTTTGCGCTATTTCATATTTTTTAAGTATTTAAAAGTGTCATAACGGTTGTTTTTTAAAATAGTTTTTTACTCGGAAATATATTAAAATAATTTTTTTTAAGTTTTTGTTGTTCTTTTTAAGTAGAAGGGCACGAATGGTTCCCTTCACTAACCCCCTGTGTGAGATTTCAGTGATTAAAATCAGCATAGCCTACAGTGGCAATCCGTATAAAATCCTACATATGAACAAGCTTAAATGGTCAGTTCCTGGAAAACTGGCTATGATTCATTTTTAGGTAGTTTTGACAGTCATCTACCTAAGACAATGGATCTATTAGGAAATTATATGCAGCAGAGAGCGTAATGAAACACTGGGAGACGGTTTTTGAGCTAGCAAAGATGAATAATTTTTTATGCAGCCAAACTGTAAGCTGATTGTGACACAAATACTAAATTGGCAATTTGAGCTACCTTGGGAGTTACTATCAGAGAGGATTCTCATGTTCTTTTGTTATCTCCGCAAATATTATTATCCTATGAATCATACTCTTTCTCCTTCTCCTTCTCCAACTGCATGAGATTCATGCTATTTTCTTATCCCTGTCTCCTTTTAATTTATTGGACCATTGGAGATTGCTTATTAAAAAGGATCCCTTTTCACTTTCTTTAGCTTCGTCCTTCCCATGGTTTCTCTAGCTTTTTTTTTCCTACCCTTCAATTCTGAGTCATAATCAGATCAGCACAGCAGACATAGTTGAATCCAAAAAAACTTGATGACAAAAAGTGGTCCTTGTGCACCGATCTCATCCTTTTCTTTTTCCTTCTCCACCATATCCAGGAACAGGGTCTTTTTGTGATAAACCCCCTCGTTTATCGGTTATACTTTATAAGTTAATCAAGGTACCATATTTGGATAACAGAAGCAAAACAATACTAACACAAGCATTCAGATTTTACTGCCATGGACACTGTGTTTGTGTTGGTTTCATCACTCCCCTTGATTTTCTGCACCCACTTTGTGTTGACAATTGCAAACAACCTTGAATTCTCTAGTATACAACCTACACGATTGGTCACCAAACTCATTCACCGCGATTCTATTGTCTCCCCATATTACAGGTCCAATGACACAGTTGCAGACCGCACAGAACGCACTATGAAGGCCTCACTTGCTCGTCTATCCTACTTGTATGCAAAAATTGAAAGAGATTTTGACATCAATGATTTGTGGCTCAATCTTCATCCTAGTGCCTCCGAACCCTTGTTCTTAGTAAATTTTTCCGTGGGACAGCCACCTGTTCCACAACTCGCAATAATGGACACAGGCAGCAGCCTCTTATGGATACAATGCGCTCCTTGTAAAAGTTGTTCCCAACAGATAATTGGGCCAATGTTCGACCCCTCCATTTCCTCCACGTATGATAGCTTGTCATGCAAAAATATCATATGTCGTTACGCCCCCAGTGGGGAATGTGACTCGTCGAGTCAATGTGTGTATAACCAGACATATGTAGAAGGCCTACCATCAGTGGGAGTCATTGCCACAGAACAACTAATCTTTGGAAGTTCAGATGAAGGCACAAATGCTGTTAATAATGTGCTCTTTGGGTGCAGTCATAGGAATGGAAATTACAAGGACAGGCGTTTCACCGGGGTATTCGGACTCGGCAGTGGAATCACATCTGTAGTAAATCAAATGGGATCTAAATTTTCCTATTGCATCGGCAATATAGCGGATCCTGACTACAGTTATAACCAGTTGGTTTTAAGCGAAGGAGTGAACATGGAGGGCTATTCAACACCTTTAGCTGTGGTTGATGGCCATTACCAGGTCATTCTAGAAGGAATTAGTGTTGGAGAGACGAGGCTTGTCATCGATCCTAGTGCCTTTAAAAGGACAGGGAAGGAAAGAAGAGTAATAATTGATTCAGGAACAGCACCAACTTGGCTAGCTGAAAACGAATATAGAGCACTTGAAAGGGAGGTTCGCAACCTTTTAGATAGATTCTTAACACCATTTATGCGGGCGTCATTCCTATGTTACAAGGGGAAAGTGGGTCAAGACCTTGTTGGGTTTCCAGCAGTGACATTTCACTTTGCTGAGGGTGCAGATTTGGTGGTAGACACTGAAAGTATGTTTTATCAAGCCACACCAAATATATTTTGCATGGCAGTGAGGCAAGCTAGCGTCTATGGCAAAGATTTCAAAGATTTCTCTGTGATTGGGTTAATGGCTCAGCAGTACTACAATGTAGCTTATGACCTTAACAAGCACAAGTTATTCTTCCAGAGAATTGATTGTGAACTTCTTGATGAGTAAATTCCATCATGTGACCTTGAATTTTTATACCATAAATGACAAGCAAGGCAGTTAAAGGGTGCATATAATTCCCGTCACAGGAAAACAGAAAAATGCAGGGGAACATTTTTGCTCTCAATAATCCCATTTTGTGTGATACCTTGTATATATAGAACTGAATGTTGATGATAACTATAAAAAAAAAACAGAAAACTTACAGCAAAAAACAAAAAACAGAATGTTTTTCATAAATTATTGCCATCCCTTAACTTTTATTTATAGATGAAATCAATCACAACAAACTTAAGAAACATAACTATTGTAAACTCATTCATTTAAAGTTCTATATAACTTATTAAATAAGTTTCAAATCTAAAGAAGTAAAAACCGACTAAACAATATCAAGATAATGATGTTATTAATAGATAGACATTAATGAAAAATAACCTATAGCTGAAATATTAATTCCAGCTTTGGTGCCATAACTTCAACAGTAAATCCATGGAGAACACAATAAGCTAACCAATAAGAACTTGCAAAAGAAAAGGCATCTGTCTACTGCATTGAGAAATACCAAAAGATAACAACCCAGAAGCTAACATATATATGCTGAAAGACAATCACAAAAAAAAAAAAGGTTGCAGAAGCTAAAATCCAAGTTTACACGTAATGTTTTTCTCCTTGGATATTGGGTTATTGAGCCTCAAGTTCGTAGCTTAAATTTCAGTTGCATGATTCTCAAATAAACGTTGTGTATCATGTCAGCAGCTTTCCAATATCTACTCGAAAAGAGTAGATTAATACTTCGGAAGAAAAGCGAGGGGAAAATAAACAAAATTAGGGATACGACCATCCGAGGAACATTGAACTAGGAAATTTATGGGTTCTAAATTATCTATGTGGGATTGTGGTGGCTTTCTTATTGTTGAAAAGGGCTCATTCGCAACAATTTAAAAATCACAAGAAGCTGTAATGTATACAATATTAAGTATGGAATCTTCTTACATGTTTTATGGAAATTGGTTTGTTTGCTTGTATGGAACAGATGAGTACTGATGTTACACGAGCATCTGCTCCAAAACCCTGGTTTTCTCCGGTATTTGCATGAACCAGAGCTAGCAGGGAGTCATAAGGTCAGATTAAGCAGAATTTTCGGTACAGGGGAGAAATGATAAGTGTAGATGAAGAAAGTTTTACAAGACGTAAGTCATAACAGACTACCTTTACCATTCACCTAACGACTACCCATGAGTTCAAATCCTGTTTAATCTACTCTTGACTTAAGCTTTTGGATCAAATGGATCTTTATTAATGTTAAACCAAATGCCAAAAAACATGGATGATATGATCATTGATCCTGGAAGTGCGTTCACCTGACTCCGTGAGTCTATTTGAGCACCAGCGCTAGGTAGATCTTTGGCGAATTCGTGCTCCGAGGATGACACAAACCAAGCTCTAAAGGGCTTTCTGGCAGGCACGTTCAACTTTGCAGAGCCGGCTGATACAGCAATGGGCATTGACAGCATTTTTTTCCGATGAAGAAGAGGTTTTTTTCATGGCTATTTATCCAATTTTTAGCAACAAATGAAAATCTCACAATAATAGTGATAAGGCTTCAACAGTTTTACAAGGTTAAGCTTCTGGATTAATCACATGGATTATTGATTCAGAATGTCAATGTCTGAAATTATTTAGAAAGTCCATAATGATCCTTCTAAATTAGCAACCAACAAAATTCCATGCAAACCAAAAA
>Ga0325405_1002189_pt1 | contig 20071 bp, 17 predicted proteins | sample PopdelMetagenome_21_FD_205663 | JGI IMG/M metagenome (GOLD analysis project Ga0325405, IMG submission 205663) | Populus deltoides microbial communities from Bellville, Georgia, United States - Xylem-Control-R2 | ecosystem: Host-associated > Plants > Phyllosphere > Stem > Wood/Secondary xylem...
TAATGCATTTATAATATAATTTATTTATTTTTCATATATATATATATATATTCAAATCCGAAATGTTTGTGGTAGAAAATAATTCATAAGCTCTCCCCAAAGTTTTGGTTTTTACAGTTCTCTACCAAGTGAAAATTGTTGTTCTGCCTTATCAAAATGGTTCAACGAGGGGTCCTTGTGATTTGCTTTTTTCTCCGAAGCTTTTACATCTCACCTAATTTTTTACACATTTAAAGCATACCCTTTATCATTAATGATCTCTTCCTCAAAAAAAAAAAAAAAAAAAACTACTCAAATTTATGTTCTCTACTATTACTATTATAATCACAATTACAAATTAAAAAAAAATCAAAACTCTAAAGGAAAATATTGTTGGAACAAAAATACTGTGGATTATAATAATGTATGTTTCTTTTTTCGTTCGTCCAAGTGTTTTTGCTCTTCAATTTTATTTTTTTAAATTGGGTTGGATTGAAATTGGACTTGATATTTTATTTTGGTTAGCTTCGGGTAGGATTCTCAAGATATCAGAAAAAAAATGATGCTCAATTTGAAAAAATTAAATGAAATTATATTGATTTAAAACAATTGAAACTATGATAAATGAATTTGAACAATGAACAAATATTCAACCCTTTTTCTTGAAAGAATCAGGAAATGAAGTGCACGGGCAAGGAAAGAATCAGCCTTAGATTTTTTTGGTCACTCAATTTTTATTTTTTTCAATTTGATCCTTTTAAAATGTAATTGTTTGGGGATTGGACTTAACAATGTTTTTTAGTTACCTAGATATGAGAATTCCATAATGTAAAGGAAAACTTTTGACGCTTGGTTGATACTTGGTTTTTCAAAAAAAAAATTTATTTATCTAAAATAATTAAGGTTTGAGGAATCAAATTTGAAACTGAAAAAAGCTAGAGGGACTGCAATTGATGGGCAGCGGAAAATGGGCTAGCGTGGGCATTGCACGTATCAGCATGTAAAGAAGATGCTCACTCTGGACGCACATGCGGCTTCCTCCAGTGTCAAAATATCGCCATCTTTAGTGGCGTTCAATGTGTCTCGGAGAGAACTTTCCAGCGGTGCGTGTGGCGATTGGTTTTGCATGAAGGGTCATTTTTCATTTTCTTTTTTCTTCTCCTTCCTATTTTCTCTTTCCTCTCCTCTCCTCTCCTCAAACTTCGTGTAGTTCTATCAAAAATTCAAAGTTATCCTTTCATTTTGTTTTTATTTTAGATTGGGTCCTTCTTCTTTTGATTTTTTTTTATAGTTTTTTTTTAAATTGAATATTTTTTTCAAGTTAATCCTTTAACATTAGGAATTAAGTTTCATGATTTTATTCAATATGGTAATTTTGTTCTCATGACACGGGTCATGAGTTTGAAAAATTAACCCGGGCTAACATCTTTTTTTTATGTGCTGATTTTATTTTTCAACTTAATCCATTAACATTGAGTTTGTTAGAGATTTGGCTTTATCATTTTCTTCGGGTTTTTTTTATAAGACTATCCTGATCTCATGACCTAGATCACGAGTTTGAAGGGTTAGCTCGAGTTGAATTACGTTTTCTTTTTTAGAGGTGGTTTTTTAAAGAAAAATAATTATTTTCGGTTTCGCCCTTCAACATAAGGTTATTTTAGAATTGAACTTTATAATTTTCACATATCACCTTTAATTAGGCTATCATGTTCGAATAGTATGGGCCGCAGGTTTGGAGGGTATACCTAGGTTTACTAGTGTTGTTTTTTTTTTTTTTTGTTGATTGATCTTTTTCTTCAATTCCATCCTTTTATATTGGGTTTGTTTGGAACTCGACTTCATAAAAGAAATTTATTTATTTTCTAAGAGGTTATTTCAGCCTCACGATTTGGACAAGTTTAGCATGTTAATTTTGGTTGACCCACTTTTTTTTTTGTTATTTTCTTTACTTTAAAAAAAATCATCATTTAGTATTGGTTGTCTAAAAATTAAATTTCATGATTATTTTTTTTCCTTTTAACAAGTGCATGTCATCATAATCATTTTTTTTTAATTTGGTTCATTTAATGTCCTTTTTTTTATTAGTAAATAAAATTAACTTATTAGACCCAACAAATCTATAACTTAAGTTATAAATTTTTTTTACTTCTTCAAAATACAATAACAACGTTTGAACAACTTTTTTTACATTAAAAAAAAATATGAACACCAATCTAGTGTTATCTATCCATGATCATCAATAATATTTTACCCGATAAAGAAAGGTGAATAGTAGTGAAGCAAAAAATGTTGTTGCTTAATTAATGGTGATGTCAAACTCTACAAGCTCCCGTAGGCAATTTACAAATGTGAAAGCTACTAGGATCGAGCCTAACTATGATCTCACAACATATATAGGGTTCGATCATAAACATGTCCGAACAAATAACATTTACTAGGGTTGATGTAAGCTCCACATGGTCACCTCTTAAATGAATCCTGATGAGGTTAACGATGTAACAACCAAAGAAAACAACAGATGGCTGGGGTAGTTGAACTAATCAGGGTAATTTATGGCACTAATAATTAATATATGGCACTAATAATACGATATATCAGGTTATATATCATAGTTAGAAAATCGAGTCAGTAAATTAAGCTAGGTTAACTCATGTGTTTTAAAAAAAAAAACTTAAAATAATATATCATTTATAAATAAAAACTCAGTTTTCTTATTCACTCGATCTTGGTCGAGCTCTAGACAAGCTGGTTATTGAGTTAACTTACCGGGTTGAACCAAGTCTTGCAGCTAGGTTATAGCTGCAGATGACCTTTCCCTGCAGAAAGCAAACCAACCCCAACAATATTATAACAATTATTTAGGCCCTATATACATCAATCTTAATTTGCTAGGTGTTCCAAGAATTTAATTCGGAGCAGTCTTCAGATTCTGTGGTATGGAGGCACTGAAATTGACGAGAGTTTAAATTAGCCTACCAGTACTACAAGTCAATTCAAGGCATGAAGGTGGTGCGACACAAATACATGTACAATTGTACTGTTGTATACCCATCAAGGAATTTATCAGGGAAAGGAAATAACAATGGAATTGCCTTGCTCCAAGGGCAACTGCACAGTACCAGGTGGAATGGAGTTCATCTAATTATTATTCAACTCAATTGTGTACTGAAGACAAATTTTCAGAAGGGTATGGCCTTGAGCCTTTCGTATTGAAGAACCATGCCATGCCCATGTTGGCAAGTCATCTGTTTGTTGGCAGCCATAGAAAGTACAATAATTTAGCGTGTCATCTCTTATGCTACTAATCCATGACGAGTTTGGTGGTTCAATTAATTCTTTGAAAGTCGGACGTTTGAGTACGTAGTAATTAGATTTTCTCTCTATTAGATTCAAATCTAAGAGCAAGTTTCAAGAACAAGTCGTCAGGAGTTCGAAGTTCTGTATATTACCCCATGATTGATCGCATGAGCTCCTGGTTTTAGCGTGGCTCAGCCTCGAGGAAAACAGATGTTAATGATTGAACTTTGAAGAGCTTTCTGGTCTGCCCCGTAAATGTTTTAGCCAATGGGGCCTGTTTCGTGCCAGATGGAACACGGCCAATGTTAATTATGTTTGCCTTCTGATTTACGGCAAGAAGAATTAATGGACTGTGATGGCTACCGGCTAACCACCACACACTTAAATACATTGAGAAAAAGAACCTCAGCGGCAAGGAAATCCGGCAGAGCCCGTAGGATTTTGCCATTAATGGCTGACAGGAACGGGCTCCTCTTCCTATTACTAGAATAGACCCAGCCATGAAGGCTTCTGGGTGCATGTATACCTCCTCCTATTGTTTGATTGGGCATTGGAAGTAGTCAAGGATCTGTGCTGACGAGTCTGACATGGATTGCAAGATTTAGGAAAGAGAGACTGCAAAATGGAGATCATTTTGCCGTCGACTGAAGATCCTTGCAATTGTCGTTTCTGTTGAAACACCTTCAGTTGAAAGTTTATATCACCACTATCCATCAATTTTGCTGCCTGGTGAAGCAAGATGCATTCGTAGGGCAGATTTCATTGGATTATAGATAGTCAACATGAAGGAAAAAACAGGCAAAGAACATTAGAGGACAATATGCCAACCCTTTGCCCACCAATCCTTAAAAGAGCAAAGACTTGGACGCATCGAGGTCAATCCTTGCATAACTTGACTGGCTCTACAAACATCATGCTCCAACAAGGGTTCCTAGCCAATCACCAGCACCACGACCTTCCTATAACAAGCCTGGAAAAGGAGAAGGTTGAACGGAGGATCGGATATAGAAGAGACATCAGCCTCAAAACAGTGCATTAACTCTAACCAGGTGTAAACTCGAAAGTGGCGATTGCACTGAGAATCTAAGATCAGCCCCAAAACCATCAGAACACCAGAAAACCTTGAGTGATTTTTGACAACTATAGTTTTGAGGGTTCCTGGGTGATTTTTGACACCAATATCTAACTTTTTTAGCTCCCAAGATAACTTTTGCCAACTCTATCACGATCATGCCACCGAGTCTAAGATGGTGTTTGTTTCATAGAAAATGATTTCTAGAAAAATATTTTTGAAATTTTTTTGTATTTATTTGTCATTAAAAAAGTTGGTCAACGAAAAAAACTTTCCTATCAAAAAAAAATTTGACTTCATTTCCAGAAAAGTGTTTTCCTTTTATTTTAGGCGAAAAACAATTTTTAGAAGTTGTGAAAAATTTAGAAATATCATATTATTTGCTGATTATGTCAAATTTGGTCCTCAAACTTTTAATTGCTATATATTTTGTTTGAATTATTTTTTTTCAATTTCATCCCTTAAAATTTGATTTAATTTGATTTTTATATTAACTTTGGTCTTTATTTTTATGATTGGTATTTACTTTTCTCTTATTATTTTTTTAATTGAAATTTTTTATCTATCAAATTTGGTCCTTATTCTTTTGACTGTTACTTATTTTATTTAAAATAATTTATGAAATTATAATTATTATTATTTTAATTTCATCATCTTTCAATTTTTTTATTTGTTAAATTTGATCTCTATTATTTTTATTATTATTTATTGTATTTGAGATAATTTATGAAATTAAATTTTTTTCAATTTCATTCTCATTCAACTTTTTAATTTGTAAGATTTGTTTCTTATTATTTTAATAAATTTGAAAAAAAAAAACATTAATACGCTATTTTATAGATCATTTTCCATAACATAATCAAATACTGGAAAGTATTTTCCAACTTATTTTCTATAACACTACTAAACATCAAAAAATAATTTACTTTTTAAAATTCACTTTTAAAAAAACCATTTTCAAAAAAAAAATGCATGCAAACAAACGGGTTTAAAGCAAACCTGTGGCTCAAAAACTATATGATCCTCTTAACCAGCTATCGTGTCTGACAAATTGGGAAATGGAAGAGCAAGAATCATGAGAGTTCTTACACCGGCCATTTCAAAAGAAAACAAGAGTACAACAGAGAATCTCAAGCTGCCACCGCCAAAGACACTGCTAAGTAAAGTATTGCCTATTTTCTCAACAATTACAACCCAACTGCCTGAGCTTTCATCGAAAACAGTCTATAATATGTTGTCAAATAGGGTTCTTCAAATTTAAAAGAACAAAAAAAAAAAAAAAAAAGCATTCACTCATGTCTAACCTTTTACCCTCATCATCACAGCAAGGAAACAAAAAAGCAATACCATCACACAACAGAACTTCTAAAAAGTTAACAACAGAAATTCTAGCATATATCCAATAGATGTTATACTTGAAAAATGTTTGGAAACCCAAAAACTTTAAAAAAAAAAAAATAGCTTGAATGGAACTACCAACATGTTGATGCAACTGGAATGGCTCCTTGATAATTGATTTGATGCAGGAGGTTCTGAAGGATGTAAATAGTCGAAGGTGGATTCATTGCAATTAGATAATATGAAATGCCACGTTTATGAACAAGAACGACAGGTTAAAATTAAAAAAGAAGTCTAGCATGTCAAATGATCTTGCTTAATTTTTTATTTAAATTTTACCAGAAATTTTTACACTATTTTTTATAATGCATTGATTGGTTATAACTAGTCGATGTCGATAAGTTTAAAAGGTTCTGTTTCTTAAAAAAAAAAAATTATTAAGAATACACAGTAATTTTAAGGTTCCTTAATCCCTTTAATTTCATGATTTCTGTATTCTTGTTTGATTTTATTCCTAGTTTAAATAGTTTAGGTCGCATCATCCTTCCTCGACAACAGTACCCTTCGTCAAGAAATTTTGGACATCCTTGTTCCTGACATGACATTTCTATACGAGAAAGAGACAAAGTCGATCAGAGAATGAAAGCATATTTAGTGACTTAGTATGCATCATTCACGTCCACAGAACTCTATATTGAGCAAACAAGAACACAAAACTGTGCAAAAATAATAGTTTTGTACTATTCCCAGGATTTCACTTAGCCTATTTGTATTTCCATTAACTTCCCACTAATTCACCATTAATTACCATCAACCATTCAAGCATTTTATTCTGCAGGTCCCAAATCTAAAACTTTAACAACTATTATTCACATATTAACTTTCTTACAACTCTAATAGTTTTTGCCACAAAGTCTAACAAAGAAAAAACAAAAACTGTAATGATTTCTTTAATGTTTTAAGAGGAACATCGCGAAAAAACACTAATACACACACAAATATAACATCCCAAGTTGCTGCAATTGTTGGGTGGAGTGGATGATTACATCTCTCTTTCTCTCTTTTACTCTCTTTATTCTCTAGATCACTCCACATATCTAAGACACTCAAACAACGTGCCTACTTATAGAAAAACATAACACTAAAAAACATCATTGATTATATTACCCTTCTACTAAATTCTTCTTTTTTCAACTATTATTGCACCTCTTTCATTAATTAATGGCTACTTCATTTTTCAATATTCATAGTAGGGGTGATCATTTTCGGTTCAGTTCGGTTTTCACTTGAAAAAATTAATCAAACCGAAATTATTATTTTTTAAAATTTAAAACTGAAACCGGTTCAAACCGACTGGTTTCAGTTCGGTTCGGTTTTTGTTGTTCAAAAACCGGTAAAATCAAAAATCAAATCTCGTTTTTGTTCTTCAAGAACTTGTTCCAGTTTACAACCAAAGTCGCAAATTACAACCAAAAACCCACAAAATATCAAGGAAAATAGAAACTAGAGATTAATCAAGATGGCAAGGAAAACAGATCTGTCCTAAGTGAGCGAGTTGGATCCAAATGAGGGCTCAAATTAGTGTTTTTAGAAAAACAGATTTGCTAGGGAGAGAAGAGAATGTGATGGAGAAATAAGATGCAGGGAGGCAAAGAGAGGAGGGGCGGCTACGAGTGTGTGTTGCTTTAGGGTTTATGCTAGTAACTATTTATACTATTTTTTTATAGTCAGTTATGTGGTTGAACCGGTTCGGTTCATTCCGGTTCAATCGGTTTTAGGCATTTAAAACCGAAACTGAACCGGAAATTCTTTTGGGTTTTCTAATCGGTTAAGTTTTTTTTTTCTCGGTTCAGTTTTTTCGGTTAATTTTATTTCGGTTTTCTCGGTTTAATCAATTTTTCAGGTTTTTTGCTCACCCCTAATTCATGGTTGCCTTCTTCTTTAACAATGGCAGCCACCCACTTCTAGAAAGTATGGGCTGATAGTCTGTTGGTCAAGTTTACATATCAACATCCCCTTTAGACTTCACTCTCTAGAGGTTAATCATTTTGAGCATTGTCGTTAGTCTTGCAAATATATCATGTTTGAGGGCTTCATGAAAATATTTGCAATCTCATCATAAGTCATGCAAGAGATTAACTCCACTTCTTTGTTCTTAGCATGTTGTATGATAAATTGATATTGAGTATCAATATGTTTACTTCTCTCATGAAAGACTGGATTCTTTACTAGGACAATCATTAATCGGTTGTCATGTAAAGTTCTAAAGTTAATCAACTCAACTCAAGAGTAAATCCAGAGCTCTATATTGACAATCGATTGGTGATTACCTTAGCAAAGAATCCAGTCTTACATGAGAAAAGCAAAAATATTGATATTCAGTATCATTTCATCCTAGAACATATCAAGAATAAAGAAGTGGAGCTAATCTCTTACATAACTTGTGTTCAAATTGTAGATATTTTCATAAAGCCCTTTAAGCATGATATATTTGCAAGATTGAAACAAAAATACTCAAAATGATTAACCCTGGAGAGTCAATTTTAAAAGGGGTGTCGATGAGTAAACTTATGTTTATGCTTTTTAAAAATGGGTGGCTATCATTGTTAAAAAATAAGGCAACCAACAATATTAAAGAATGTAGTAGCCATTAATGAAAAAGGTTCAATAATAGTTAAAAAATAAAGAAGATAATATAAGGGTAAATGTAATCCATGACTTTTTTAGTATGTTTTTTTCTCTATAAATAGGGATGTAGTTTGAGTGATCAGATGTGTTGAGTGATCAAGAGAATAAAAAGAGTTAAAGAGAGATTGTGATAAAGTTGTAGTCTTATATATTGTTTGAAAGAATTCTAAATTTGTGTTTCTTTATATGTAATTATCACTCATGAGAGTTTGAGAGATCACATCATTTGTTGTTATTGTTGGGTATTAATCCTCTTTGTTACTTTAACACATCTTTTCAACCTATAATTCTTCCAAGCTTATCATTATGAGGCATCTTGGCCAAGTTACAGGTACTAGCCAAATCTTTCATTCACTGAAATCACCAAAACACTCATTTGCTTACACAAAAGGCTCATTATAGCCAGATGGCCTGCCACACCATATTTAAATTCATACTTGTTTATGGCTCATACTATATTTTTTCCATCGAGTTTCACAACCATGCTCAGTCCAGAATGATCAATTAAGCCTTTCATTGAGGCTTACAACACCCTTTCTAGCAGAAATATCTATTTTTGAGTGTGATAGTCACAAACTAAGTATTACAGTACGATCATAAGCTCACCACACTTCTAAAAGTTGGCTCATCCAAAAGTTGTTTCTACCATATGTTCCATCCTAGAAATTGCATCTTGCTTCTCGATTAGTCATTTTCTTTTCATCCAAGACAGTCACTAATCATTCTTATACCCAAATCAGATGTATTGTTATGTTAGACATCCTTTCGACACATCTTTTATCTCATTTTCTAGTACCTTTTTGAATCTATGGGAACTCCTGCATAATCTTTATACATATTAGTGCAATATTTGTTCTCCAGGTTTTCATGTTCCTTGTATATGTTTGACAATAGCTCCTCCTGTCACAACACCTCTCTAAGTCAAAATAGAATGTCAATCTTCTTCTCCTTGTTGTATTTTTTGTTCCTCTGTTCGAGACCTTCTCGATTATACTCTTATATTTTAGGTATTCTTCCAATTCTAATAAGGCATTACCGTCTGCCCATCCATTTGTGGGTGGAAATTGGTGGAGAAGTGTAGTTTCGAATTGAGAAATCACAGTCACCAAATCTAGCATTTAGGAAGAAATAACCTCTTAATCATATCTTTAAACATATAAAACCTGTTTGTCCCTTTTGCCATCAACTTGTTAACTCCATTATGGCTATCCTTGATAGTTTTTACATCGCATGCTTGGTTGTGAACCTCTCTTTTTTTACCTCATTGAAAGTGATTTGAATGTTTTAGCACTCTACATGTATGATTACTAAACACATAGCAAGACTAATAATGCTACATATTCCTCAAGATTAGTCTTTCTTCATCTGTCTCTCTGAATTATGTTATTTCCACATTCCACATGATAGGGTGTCTAGAATACCCAATTTTATCTTTTTCTCAACGCTACTAAAATCACCATCACAATCTAGCACACATATAATAACATGTGTGACTTTTTTTTCTTCATCATCGCCAATCAAGATGACCTTCATATGCTTCCTTTATAGGCAATATGTCTTATTATATCACCACCAATATTTTTAGTTTAAAGCTCAACAATCGGATTATACAGTTGTATTCAGAATGATTTATTTTTTTGACAATGAGTCTAAAATCATCCCAAACGCATTCTAGACAGCTTTGATTTGATCAAAACAATTCTAGCCTAATGAATAGTCCAGATTAAACAACAAATCACTAGTTGCACATAGGATCACCTACACTGCATCACTACCTTCGGCTCAGCTCGTGGCTATGTTTACGTGGCTGGTAGGACTATTATGCTTACATGGCTCCTGATTAGATAAATGATGTGATAATTAACGTCACGCTTACATCATTGTTGCTACCATTTTTGCTTTCAGATCGGATCATTGGTTTGTGGGTTGGGTCATCTGTTTATAGTGAAAATGGCAAGTGGTGCGCTCTGTGCATGTGGGCAATTCCCTCATCTACGCATGGTAGCGTGGGTGAACATGCAGGACATCAATTCTTCCCGTCAATTTCTCCAGTTCATTCATCTCAACCTCCTCTTCATAGTGGTTTGTTCAAAACATGTTTTGAACCAATTTTATTTCTAGAAAAAAAATCAAACGACCTACAGCTTTCATATTAAATATCTGATACCACTTGTTAGGATCGTGTTTGATCATTACCTAGAGGCAGAAGACAATGTTTAGCGTGGTTTGGCAACTTGCCTACGTCCACGAAACAACCAATGTTAATATATAGAGAGAAAACAACAAATTACAATTAATAGAGGAGGAACATCATCTCCGCTCAACTCCTAATCTCACTCATTTTATCTCTGCAGTGTTGTAGTTGCAGCCACTACTCCTACCTTCTAGCAACTCTCCCTATCTCTCTTTTCTCCTCATAGTTTGGCTCTTGGCTTTTCTAAATTGCTATCTTCGCTTTGTTCTATTTATAGGCTTCAATGGATAACCATTAATCCAGCTCATTCTTAAACATCGGTGACTGCCAAACATGTCGATCATTTTTTACCAGAGATGTTGTCATTCAAGAACCTCAACGTGTTGGTCTAGTGGATATTAGATGGGGCTAGGGGGTTTGCTCCCTCCAGGTTATCGCACGTCCCTGCACGGTGTCGATGGTAATTTTTTATTTCAGTGATTTGATTGGTTCTTGGAAGTCGCCACCTAATATTTGATTGAGGGTTACTAGGAATCCCGAGTGTACTGTCTTTGTCAAAGATTCGAGGGTAAGGAACTGGTTATGACTAGGGAAGGTATTAGCACCCATAGCGCGCCCTACTTGAGGTAAACTACTTCGTGGTTTTGATATGTTAAAGAAGTTTTAAAAATTTTATCTTTTCATCGAATATTAAAAGTACGACTTACATGTAAGTTCATAATCCTTAACTGTGAGAAAATCAAAATATTAAATTCTTTTTTTGTCGTTGCGATTTTATCATAAAAAAATATTCATAAAAAATTACAAACACACATTCACTTTTACTATGTTTTACACATACACTCATGACTACATGTTACAAAATAACAAAAATTAAACAAAAAAAACTAACAGTAATTTAAATACATATTCCAGCATATAAAAATTACAAAACAGAACCCTAAAAATCCAAGAATCGCAGAGGAGGACTTATAGGAATGCAAGAACTGTGTTGGAAGGTTTCTGGACATGGAAACAGTGGCGACGCATCTTCTCCACGTGCCACCGTAACTGGCGGCGCGTGAACCCACGCGCCGCCGTGAAATCAAGACAGCGGGGGAGAGTTGTAATGGCTTCCTCCCCTCTTCATTTTCCTGTTGGCGGTGAGGATCCTTGTTACCTGTAAAAGCAAAAAAATCACAACGAGCAATTTGTTTTATTTTTCCTCTTTCTAGTGGCTGATGGCTCTGAAATGGGGGCTGAAGATGTTGTGCTAGGCCGAAATCTGTTACAGAAAAGCGGAGGGTCGTGGCTTGTTGGATCTCCAGTGAGGACGGCGTTGCTGCAGCTAACGGTGAAGGAGATCAGTAGAGGCCGATCTGTGCTGATGAGGGAAGATTTGTTGTGGTCGACGATGGAGAAGAAGAAGCTGAAGTCAGTGGGGGACGGTCGACCTAGGTTCTGTGAGAGGGAGTTGTTGCGGGGTAGATGAAGGTGCAGCGAAATGGAAGGAGAATGGAGGCTCTCTCTGGCTTTATGTCAAAAGGAAAGGGAAATGAAGGGGTTGTCTTGGATGGTTCTCGTGGGAGACGATGGGGACGGCTGGAAAAGGGAAAGGGAGGTTAAACCAAAGAAGGGGAAAGATTTGGCTTTTTGGTTCTATTTTTTGCCAATGCCAAGGAGGGTCTGGTGAGGGGTTGTATTGTGGCCGGCTGGGAAAGGAAAATGTGTGATGGTCGGGGGGGCAGAATGGCTAGGAGAAAGAAAAACCCAAAAGCTCCCCGGGGGGCGGCAGCTTGTGTTGCAGGAGAAAAGAGAAAGGGTTGAGTTTTTTGCTAGGGTTTTTTTTATGTGTTGCCTCCCCAAATGTGCAAAATTACCCCCCTCTATCTGTTTTTTTCTTTTCTATTTATCGAGAAAAAATCTTTTTTTTTCAAATGCTTAGTAAAACATCTGTATTTAAATTTTTTTTCAGAAAACGAGCAATATCAACGTCGCCTCGATGAGAAAAATTAATAATTTTAAAAATAACATGTTTAAAAGACCTTTGAAATTTAAATTCTTTTTAGGTGACATTGAAAATGCTAAAAATGATGCAAATATATGAAGAACATATTTTTTTTTGGGATTTCGTTGTTTTTTGCTATTTTTGGATTTTTCAATAACTTATCAAAAAGATGGATCAAAAATTGGATAGCAACATATGCCCCTTCTTTACAATGCTTGCGAAGCAAAACTCCTCGATGTTTTGCATAGTAAGCTTTGTAAAGAAAACAAAAAGAAAATGATCTGTGTGTGGTTGGGTTAACTTGAGATTTCATTTGGCGATCTCCTTTAACCAGAACCAAAGAAAATGTGTGGAATATGGTCTCATTGCAATGAGTGACCTACCCAAGTGAAAAAAAAATATGAAGGTTTTGAAAGTGGTCTCATTGTAATAGGTGACCTACCCAGGTAAAAAAAATATGAAGAATGGTCTTATTGTAATGGGTGACCTACCCAGAAAAAATAATGGTCTCATTGTAATGGGTGACCTACCCAAGTGAAAAAATGAAATAGTGGTCTCATTGTAATGCGTGACCTACCTAGATGGAAGAATGGTCTCATTGTAATGAGTGACCTACCCAGAAAAAATGATGGTCTCATTGTAATGGGTGACCTACCCAGGTGAAAGAATGGTCTCATTGTAATGGGTGATATACCCAGATAACAAAAACATGGAGAATGGTCTCATTGTAATGGGTGACCTACCCAAAAAAGAAAGAATGAGGGCTCAAAGGTGCACTCGAAAGGAGGTAGGATTAGAAAACGCACTACCTAAAAAGTGAGGGCCCAAAGGCACACTTGAAAGGAAGTGAGGGCACAAAGGCATACTCAAAATAAGATAGGGTTACAAAACGCACTACCTGAGAGATGGTGGCTCAAAGGCGCACTCAAAAGGAGGTAGGGTTAGAAAACGCACTACCTGAGAGGTGATGGTGAAACACCGATCTGACAATGTTGAAAGCAGTGCATTATGATTAATATGCATGTATACTTACCTGAGAAATATAGATCCCCATTTCTTCATGGTGTCTTTCTTTTCTCAAAAGCTGGAGTGTTGGTAGTAAACTTCGATGGCTTTTTCGCTCTTGCTTACTCGAGTCATATCTTGTGATCTTGACCTCTATGAAGGACTTGATATCATCATACTTCTTTGTCCTCCACCCTTTATCTCAAGGGTTGCCAATTTTGCCCGACATTTTTTTTAGGAAGGGAATCATAGAGCCAGCCCTACCATGTATTTTTTATTGCCCCCCAGCCTGATCTTGCCCCCAGTATTCAATTCAGATTTTCTTTGGGGAATGAAGCTATGTGGAGGAAGGTTTACAAGAAGTTGTTTTCATGCAGATTTTTTTTATTTTTTTTTGGAATTTCAAAGTTATTCCAGACAAGAAATCATTTTGACATCGGATCAAAGCAAACTCATTCTAAAGAAATTCAAGTGATTCCTATGGACAGGTTTTCATAAGATGAAAAACTTTTATTTTGCTTTTGGTGAAAATATGAAGTGATGTTAGTTGGTCAAAATGGTTCAAAATTTAATCTGAGAGTTTCAAATAACCAGTCTTCAAAGCATTCATTTTATTTGTATAAATAATAGAGCTTGTTTCGCGTGGGAAAGCATTGCCTACTGATCCAAATTGCTTGCCTTTAATCAGAAAGGGCTTGATTAGGCATGTAACATAGGCTTTGGCTATTGGTTATGAAGAATGGGATATTTACAAGCTCAAAAAGGTGTTTAAGGGATTTCAAGACTAAGGATCACCAATGCTTATTTCCTGACCTTTCGTCTTTTGAATTTGTTTCCAAAATGGTATGTCGTGCCCCCCGGTATTGGGTTTGGGCTCTTTAATTGTTTTTTTCTTTCTTCACTTGGTTGAGCATCATTATATTAGTTATTTTTATGAGAAGCTCAATTCTTTTGGACCCTTTGGTTTTTACTTCATATCCCCCAGTTTTGTTTGGGCACCTTTGATCATTGAGAATTTTTTTTTATGCCCCTTAGTGTTGCTTAGGCACTTTCAATCATCGAGGTTTTTTTTATGTCTCTCACACTTGCTCATAGTGTGGGGTGTGATCCTAGCCAAGGTTATTTTAAAAAAAAAATATTATGCTAAAAAAAGGACTACAAATGATATATTTTAGCCTCGTGAAAGGATTATCAAAAATGGTCTTTCTTCATCTCAAACACATGCACTTAGGATCGATAAGACTTGCTTTCATGCGAGTATGCAAAATGATTTCTCATTATTCATTCAATTAAAACTCAACTTTGGAGTCATCTCACGGTGTTTTTTTTATTTTTCTTTTTTTCAGGTTTTCTAGGTGTATGGTTACCTTTCTAAGGAGTCACTTGAATTTTCAGAACGTGTTTGTTTTGGACAAACACTAATATGATTTTTATTTTTTTGTACTAAACTTTAAATTCCCAAATATCATTTTGAACATGTAAGATCATGCATAGTTTTGGAAGAAAAGGGAAACTCACTAGTGATTTCGTGAGTAAAGACTGTGCTCGATGTGTTATTTGCATGAAACAGCAACAAAAGGAAGGCACGTCATGAACACGGGAAAACACATGATCTTATTAATAAGAAAGGCTCATTTGACAGAGAAAATCTTGTGGTATTATGAGCCAAATTACCAACAAGCCTAAAACAGGTTAAAACAAAAATCAAGAAGCTTTGCAGGCATGATCAAACAAAGATAGTTATTTTTGGACATAACAAGAACAGGCTCCACTCTGCAAATGTGGTGCAATTCCCCTTTGGTCAGCCTTCCCACAAAAGCTTTTGCAAAAATGTTGGATTGTGTTGAGGCTTTTGACCATGTTTACCCCTTATTTTTTCGGGCTGAGTCGTTGTTAGGGTTTAAACGAAGATGATAGGTTGGTTGGAAAGAAATTCACCAGAGTTATTTCTCAATATTTGCTCGAGTAAACTAGAGGTGAGTCACGCTTGTTTTCAGAGACTCCAACTCTTCTTGAAAATGGATGTTATGGTGAGCACGCTCTTTATCTTTCGTGTTTCTCGCTCAAATTCGGGTGTTGTAGACTCGTAGGGGACCTATTTTTCATCCCGGTACATGCATGATAAATATATGAACATGTAATCTATATGATGAACATATGGTCATAACTCTTGTATGATGAAATAAAAATCTTGATTCTTGCTCAAACTCTACAATGAAGATTTCTTAAGTGACGATCATTATATCACCCACAAATCTTGAGTTCAAGATGCTTCAAGAAGGGCTTTTCTTAATGCAACTAAAAGTAGCACATACAACCTAAGGACAAGCTCTATTTATTATGTGAACATGGATAGGTTTTCTACCTGGTCTCAAAATAGTCTCATATCTGCCTAGTGACGATCTTCGTAAAGACAGTATAAGGGCATTATGAGAAATGGTTAAGGCACGTATACCCACCATTACTAAGTAGGCACTCAGATATGAGTTGGGTGTTTCACGCATCTGAACCCTGACTAATAGTCATAGGGCAGATCATTAGTTCCTCACCTAACTTAGAAGCTTGTGTGTGCTTTCAAAAATTAAAACATGTAATGTATGAAACAATTCTATACAATACATGGATAAAACATTAATAAAATAAAACAAAACACAAAAAACTAGAAAAGATATTAACACTTCTAACGCACCCTACATGAGGTAAGCTGCTTTGTGGTTTTGATAGGTTAAAGAAGTTTTAAAAATTATCTTTTCATCGGATATTAGAAATACAACTTACATGTAAGTTCATAATCCTTAACCGCAAATCAAAATATTAAATTCTTCTTTTGTCTTTGCGGTTTTATCATAAAAAACATTCATAAAAAATTACAAACACGCATTCACTTTTATTATGTTTTACACGTACACTCATGATTACATGTTACAAGATAACAAAAATTAAACAAAAAAAACTAACAGTAATTTAAATACATATTCCAGCATATTAAAATTACAACACATAACCCAAAAAATCCAGGAATTGCAGAGGACTTCTGGGAATGCAGGAACAATGCTGGAAGGTTTCTGGACATGGAAACAGTGGCGGCACGTGGGTTCACGCGAAGCCATGAAATCCAGACAGTGGGGGAGATTCGTAATGGCTTCCTCCCCTCTTCACTTTCCTGCCGGCGGTGAGGATCCCCATCACCTGTAAAAGCAACAAAATCGCAATGAGCAATCTGTTTTAGTTTTGTTTTCTCCTTCTAAGATCTGGTTCATTTGGGTCTGTTTTTCTTTATTTTTCTTCCTCTTTCTAGTGGCTGATAGCTCTGAAGTGGGGGCTGAAGATGTTGTGCTAGGCCGAAATCCGTTACAGAGAGGCGAAGGGTCATGGCTTGTTGGATCTCCAGTGAGGACGGCACTGCTACAGCTAACAGTGAAGAAGATCGGTGGAGGCCGATCTGTGCTGATGAGGGAAGATATGTTGTGGTCGACGATGGAGAAGAAGAAGCTGAAGTCAGTGGGGGATGACCGGACTGGGTTTTGTGAGAGGGAGTTGTTGCGAGGTAGATGAAGGTGCAGCGAAAGGGAAGGAGAATGAAGGCTCTCTCTGGCTTTTTGTCAAAAGGAAAGGGAAATGAGGGGGTTGTCTTGGCTGGTTCTCGTGGGAGACAATGGGGACGATTGGAAAAGGGAAAAGGGAGGCTAAACCAGAGAAGGGGAAAGCTTTGGCTCTTTGGTTCTGTTTTTGGCTAAGGCCAGGGAGGGTTTGGTGAGGGGTTGTATTGTGGCCGGCTGGGAAAGGAAAATGTGTGATGGCCGGGGGGGAGACTGGCTACGAGAAAGAAAAACCCAAAGGCTCCCGGGGGGGTGGCTTGTGTTGCAGGAGAAAAGAGAAAGGGTTAAGTTTTTTGCAGGGTTTTTTTTTTCTGTGTTGCCTCTCCAAATGTGTAAAATTACCTCTTTATATCTGTTTTTTTTTCTTTTCTATTTATAGAGAAAAAATATTTTTTCTTTCAAATGCTTAGTAAAACATCTGTATTTGATTTATTTTTTTTCGAAAACGAGCAATATCAACGTCGCCTCGATGAGGAAAATCAATAATTTTAAAAATAACGTGTTAAAAGTTGAACATGTTCAAAAAAACCTTTGAAATTTAAATTCTTTTGAGATGATGTTGAAAATGCTAAAATGATGGAAATATATCAAGAACATGTATTTTTTTAGATTTTTGTTATTTTTTACTATTTTTAGATTTTTCAAAAACTTATAAAAAAAATAAATTGAGTAGCGACACGGGTCTCAAGATCAAATCCTCCTGCCAACAAAAAAAAAAAAAAACTCCTAAGGCCACGAGCCACAGGGTACAAAGCACCCTGTGTAAAAACTGGTTTTGAATCGCAGGGACTGACCGTGTGCGTGAAAAGCTAGCTCGGGATACCATGTGTTTCCATAAAAAAAAAATTGACAAGGGTGCGCCTTTCAAGCTTCTTCCAGCTCACTTTCGATGCACCTTCTTTTGACTCTCCCCAGCCTCCTTGGACTAGAAGAGCTGTCATTTCACATGAATGGCGACAACCTAACAACAATTCCTATTATGAAAACAAAATTCGTGAACGATGATGATTCGTTTGTGGGAACAAAAGATTGGTTAATAAAGACTTAAGTTTAGAGCATCCAATTCCTTTCCATCTTTGCAATGGACTGATCAATGTCATGCTGCATAATATTTTTATCAGAAGGAAAAGGAGGGAATTGATATCAGAGGTTAAGAGAGAATTTGACAGCAAAGGAACAGAAAAGGAAAATCATTGTCAGTCAGAGAAGCAGTTTACTTGATATAACATGCCACACCACTTCATATATGAGAGAAACACAAGCACAGAAAACAGAGTCCTTCTCGATATCGGAAGATTTCTCTGCTGGAGATCCACTAGTATGTATTTCTTGTTTCTCAGCCTTGCTTCTTCCCCACAGGACACCATAAAGACCTCCATTCAAAAAAGAAAAGAAAAGAAAAGAAATGGAATAACCAAGAAATTAGGTACAATTTGTTAATTCCCCAAATGCTTTCACACCACTTGAATATTTCTGCCTAAATGTCCATTCTTACCGAGATGTAAATTCTGTCTGGTAGCGTGGTGTTTTTTAAAAAAAATAATAACAAAATTAATTTTTATATATTTTTATATTGTTTTGATGTATTATATTAAAAATAATTTTTAAAAAATATATATTATTTTGATATATTTTTAAGTAAAAATCATTTCAAAAAACAGTTGTTTTTCAAAATAACTATCATTAAAAATATATTAAAATAATATTTTTTTATTTTTTAAAATTTTTTTTAACATTATCATATTATAATAATAATTAAACAAAATAAAAAAAAACTTTTTAAATAAAAAATACGGACAGCTGAAACAAACACATCCTTGGTTTACAATAGACAAGAATGCAAGCTCTTTTTGAGCTTGGCTGCTGCTGCTGCATTATTTCCTTTTTCTAAGCGTCTTAAAGTCTTGACTTGCAAGAGGAAAGCAAATTGGAAACTCTCAAAGGTAAAATAAAAAACAAAACGAAATTATATTCTCCATTAATAGCCTCGATATAGGTGCTAAAGTAATTTGCTAAAGTCTGAAACTTCACTTCCTTCCGCTTGTGTCAGGATTTGTCAATGGGTAGTCATTTATGGAAATTTCCAATGCTTTACCGTCAGTCAAGCCTCTTCCTTCATCAGGCTTCTGAGCAGCTCTATTGTCTTGCCTTTTACCCCACAATACACAGTAGAGACCCACTACAATGAGACCTGTTCCTATCAAGCTGGGAAATGCCAAATAATGGTACTGATAAATAAGAATGGACAGCTTGAATTGTTTTGAAATGACAACCTGTAACTAACTGATGAACGGGAAGAGTGGAGAAACTTTAGAATTGAATAGCTCACCTGCCCAAATGAAGTCTCTCCGCAAATGCAATTGCTGAGAATAGTCCAACAATGACGACTAGTAGTGGGCTAAACATGGCTACAAAAACTGGCCCCTTGTGACTAATACACCAGGTTTGCAGGTAGTAGACTAATGCTGAGATCACAACTCCCTATAAACATAATATACATAAGTAACAAGCAATTTAGCAGTCTCAAAGTTACATAGTTATTTCAGAAACCCTCACACAGTATATAATGGTCAGGAGCTGCACATTCCAGTCCAACTTCCATATTGCAGGAGTTCTTGCAAAAAACAGCGCAAGAAAAGAAGATTGGATTGATGCGAAGAAGCAAATCAAAGTGTTCAGCGATAAACGAGCTGGATAGACTTTGTAAACTACAGCCTGAGAGAGCAGGTGAGAATTATCAGCAAGACCTTGATGAACATATCTACTTCAAATAAAACAGACGAATGACTACCTGGAGAATTAGCCATGCACTCCACGCAACATGACTGGTAAGAATAAGTGCAGAACCTTTAATCCAGTTTTCTTTAGCATGCCTGTACTCACCAGCAGAACCTTTGGTGCTATAGATGTTT
>Ga0325405_1002190_pt1 | contig 20060 bp, 11 predicted proteins | sample PopdelMetagenome_21_FD_205663 | JGI IMG/M metagenome (GOLD analysis project Ga0325405, IMG submission 205663) | Populus deltoides microbial communities from Bellville, Georgia, United States - Xylem-Control-R2 | ecosystem: Host-associated > Plants > Phyllosphere > Stem > Wood/Secondary xylem...
TCAAGAAAGGTTATATTCATAGTAACATAGAGTTTTCATGAAAGGGGATCACAACACCAATATCCTTTCATATGAGAACCATAGCCAAGAAAGACACAATGAACAACACATGGATCCAACTTGGATCGTTGGTGCTTTGGAACATGTATAAATATAACACAACTAAATATTTTTGGAGGTATATAGAGTGTTGACAGTAGTGTAACATATCGTTCCAAAGTCTAGAGTGGTGTGTGAAAATTAAGTACTCGGGATGGCATACAGTTGAAGATAAATAAATGTACCCACGACATCAGGCCAGAATCGTTGGGGCATATGAGCATCTCCCATTATTGTCCGTACTGTCTCCAGTTTGTGTCTATTTTTTCATTCAACAATTTCATTCTGCTAATGAGTATGTACACATGTAGTCTCATGTATGATGCCCTTGCTATCACAAATTTTTCTATACTCTTGACTAAAATATTCGCCTTCATTATTAGATCGAAGAGTTTTAATGCTCAAATAGAACTGGGATTGTACAAGGGTGGAATTTTAAAAAAGAAACTAGTAGGACATCTTTCTTATGTTTCAACACGTAAACCCAAGAGGCCCTTGTACATTCATCAATAAAAGTGAAACCATTTAAAGCCAGTAGTGATCATAACAGCTATAGGACCCTATAAATCAGAGTAAATAATCTTAAATGGTGTATTGCATTTATTATAATTGATGGGGTAAATTGTTCAATGACTTTTAATCAGGATACAATCCTTGCATTTGAAACTAGAGAGCAGAACATTTTCAAATGAAGTAGGGAATAAATGTTGTAAATAAATGAATGATGGATGTCCTAACCGATAATTCCATAACCAAATGTCTTGTCCTTGTCGTTGTGATGATTGAGCAAAATGAACTATATAATATAACCCTCATCTCTTAGTACCACGACCTAAAATCTTTTTTATGAGAACATCTTGAAACAAACAAAATGAGGAGTACATTAGTACGCAACAATTTAAATTTTCTATTACTTGGCCACTAATAGTAATTTAGTGAAGAGTAAAAGAACAAAAAGAGTATTAGGGAGAGTGAATGTGGTTGATAATTTCATTATACCTCCCCCTGTTACCAGATATATATCACTGTTAGCATTTAATATGGCCTGTTGTCGAGGAACTGACTTTGTTTTAAAGTCATTAGGATCATATGTCATGTGACTTGTCGCCCCTAAGTCAATAATCCAATTGTTTACATGTTCACCATTGGATACTAAGTTTGTGGAACCAATAGTACCTGGGTCTTGAGTTGTAGACTGAGGTTGACTGTCGAGGATCACAAGTGTGTTTGGATCTGTATTAGTAACAAATGTTACGTGGCCATCTCATGCGTCTTTTTTTCCCTTAAGTTCATACCACCACTTTGAATACTCGTGTAGCTGAAAACACGTATCTTTGGTTTGCTTATTTTTGCCATAATGAGTGCACACACCCTCATGGGCTTTCGGTCTAGCAAACAATGGCCTGTTGGAATTCAGTCCATGTGGACCAGGCCTAGGCTGAATGGTATGCTTATTAGATGATGATGATGGGCCAAAAAACTGTTCTGAGAGTTGCCACCAGGTCCAGCCCATTTGTTTGGTCTTATGAGAGTGAGGCCGTTGAAATCAGCCCAACCTTCATCAACCTTCTTGCCACTCATGCCAGTCATCACGGTTTTTTCATTCAATAGCCCTAGGTTCCTCATGCCTCCCCTTCTCATCTAACCTCAGTTCCTGTCTTTGCCTTTCGTTAGTAAACCGAAACTATCTCCACCTTCCTTCTCCATCATCACGGTTTGCCTGGTGTTCTCTTTTCTTACTTGAGCGAAGGTTTGCTCAATCGATGGTAGAGGAATCTGTTGAAGAATATCTCGGCAGGTCTGATCAAATTGATCATCTAGACCATCTAAGAAGGTATAAATTTGATCTTCTTGAATTAATTTATTGTATTTTTTATGTCCTCATCACTTGTCATGGACTTTGGGCAGCTATAGTTAATCTCTCACTACAAAGTTTGTAAGTCGATGTAGTAGTCTTCTAGAGAACCACTCCCTTGTGCTATTCGACTGACTTTGCTTTTTAGATTATATACCTGGACATTATCTCCTTTATCGAAGTAGGTTGTGGCAATGACATTCTAAACACCTTTATCTGTAGGAAATCTAATAAAATTCCTAATAAATTTGGGTTTAGAGAATTGATAATCCAACCTTTAACAATGACATTTTCTATTCTCCATTTACTGTATGTTGGGTCGGTAAGTGCTGACTGTGTGATTTCGCCAATGATTAATCCAAGTTTGTCTCTGCCAAAGATATATAAACATCTCCATGATATGTGACCATAGTTCATAATTCTGGCCATTGAATTTGATTCTAGGGATGGCTATAATTAGCAGGTCAGGGTTTTGGGTAGAGTTGGTTTGAGTGTCGGTTCTGGAATTTGTTGTTGTAACCTGGGCATGGTTTGGTGGATTTGGTTCTGCCATGTTTTAGGTTGTCTGTGATTTGAGAGGAAGGAAAACAAAGGTTAGATTTGGATAAGTTGTTTTGATACCTTGTCAACAATGTCCAATAACTTAGAAACAATTGTGTCTGTATCAATTTATTGTCATACTTTTTTATTGCGTAGAACGTGTGTGTTTAAGGATGGAAAGCTAAGAATAGAAATATACAAAATTCTTTCCTAAACTTATTTCTTATTTTTAATTTCTAATTTTCCTTATTTGTAATATCTCATGCTACAGCTAATCAATCCTTGAAACTGGAAACTACTTGTAATCGGTGTTTCTCTAAGAAAATCAATGAAATGCAAGTGCATAAGATGTTTTCTCATGTCATTGTATATAGAATCATCTTAATAAAAAAAATTAAAAATATAATTTATATTATTTTCAAACACACTATAATCTTATTTTTCCTGTTTTAATTTCAAGTGAAACGATAGAAGAAAACATTGATTGTCGTGATAAAATTTAATGTAAGGATTCCTAAGTATCTGCTTTCTATCTCCTAAAGCTTAAGATCTGTACTAGTGTTTCGCTACAACGTTTTCAAAATCAAATAAAATAAATATAGATTCACATAGCTCATCATTCTCAGTAATTTTAAATTAAATTTCAAATCCTCAACAAATGAACGAATATTTTCTTTTGGGATATATTTCAAGAGCTTACTCAGACTTCCCTAAGCTCCATCCAGCTAGAGTGGCTGTATCCGTCAAAGCGTCTCTGAAGCTCTGCACTTTGTCCATCGTCAAAGCTTTCTTCTTTATAAGTCTAGCAAATGCATCCCCAAAGCTTCCTGTTTGATTTCTTACATGGGATGGATCCACCTGGTAGAATACCGGAATAACTATCTGTCCATTATTTTTTCTACGCTCAAAAATCTTTGCAAGCTCCTCTAAACTCCATTTGGAAGATGCGTAGTTTTCAGAAAAAACAATCACAGAAAGCTTGGCCTCTTCAATTGTTCTCAGAAGTGATTCCGGAATCTCATCTCCTCTCACATGCTGATCATCTACGAAAGTTAGGATTTGTTTCCGTTTCAAAGCAGCATGGAGGTGGCTGGTAAAACCAACACGGGTGTCTTCTCCCCTGAAACTAAGGAAGACATCATATTTAATTACTTGTGGTTTGGCGGTGGTTAAGGTGGAAGGAGTAGATAGCGATGGAGATATGTGACGGTTTCGTATGATGAATCTCCAGAGATAAACAAACAAAAAGATAGAGAGAAACAAGAAAAACATCGCCATTGTTTTGTGGAGAAACAGTCAAAGAAACAAGAGTAAGACTCTGGTGGGAAGGGAGAGAACGGAAATAACTCCAGGAAAAAGATGAGGCTGATTTTGAATCAGTAGCTTAGGCTTTACGTGTTTAAGACCCTGCCTTAGGCATATGTATGGTTATAATAATGGGGAGGTTGCACATTGTTGTCTTCCTGAAAGTGAAGTGATTTGATAGGAGAGGGTATTAATGGGCTGTTTGTCTTTGCTGTATAGAAAATGTATTTATAAATCTTGAAATTTTTTATTTTTTTATCTGAAATTAATTTTTTTTAGTATTTTAAATTGTTTTTACGTTATAATATCCAAAATAATTTTTTAAAAATAAAAAAATAGATTATATTAATTTTTTTAATAAAAAAACAACAACTACAACTTACCGTAGAAACCTTCCATGTCTTCAGTCCAAGTGTTCGCACCGAGGATTTTTTTGCCTTCAATGTCGTCAATTATGATGATTTGATTGAGAAGAACTTGACACTCTGCCTCAATAATTAATGTTATTTGTATTATAACTTTTTTTAATATTTCAAATGGATTAGCTATTTTTTTAGGGTAAAAATGGTTTGGAAGTGTGGAAATAGTTGTTTTTTAAAATATTTTTTATTTTAAAATATATTAAAATAATATTTTTTTTATTTTTTAAAAATTATTTTTAATATTAACACATCAAAATGATATAAAAATATCAAAAATATATTAATTTTTTAAAAAAAAATTAATATTTTTAAAAATACTTTCAAATCACAATTTCTAACACTACCAGCAGCTTTAGGATTTTGTTATTTTCTCTTAAACGTTTTTATTATATATTTTCTTTAAACAGTAAACACTTCTGTGCTGCATGATTCTTTAGTCTATTAACTTGTACTTCAAATTGTTTTATAATTTTCCTTGTAATTACGTATTTCTTGTCTTTGCTTTTCAAGGAACGGTTGCTTTTGATGATGGTCATATCAAAATGTGTCATAGCACCGTTGATTATTGCTGCTGCTACTGACTTGTTTAGAAATAAACCGTTTTTTGTTTTAATTTAAATTTTAATTTTTAAAATTAATTTTTTATATATTTTTACATTATTTTACTATGCTGAAGTAAAAAATAAATTTAAAATAAAAATATATTTAGATGTATTTAAAAAACAACAGTTAAACTCCTTAACACCCTATAATTATTATACAAGGCTAGAAAATGAATACAATTCACGGCATGTCGTTGATAAGCCATTAGTTAGTCATTGTACATCAACAGACATGTTATTAATGGATTAAAATAGTGAAGTGATTATTTTATTATTTCTAGACAAAATCATTTGACTAACTATAGAGAGCAATACAGTTTTTTTTATGAGGTTTATTTGCGATCATTATATTAGTCAGGAATAAATCAATTTTTTAACATTTTAAAAAAACAATGAAATAATGTAAATATTCTTAAAAAAAATTAAAACTAGGATCCATGAGTGTTTTGGTATTTTAATAATTGATAGCATAATAAAATGACTAAATTGTTCTTAAATACAAAAAATTTAAAACTGATGTCCACTAACTTTTATGTATTTTTATCAATATAAATTAGAGGCAATTTAATCTCTTATTAAATATAAATATAGTTAGGGGCATATGTATAATTATAATAATGAGGGTTTCAAATCCAAGTATTTTTTTCAGAACATTATAGAGGGTGCATAGATTGTTGACTTCATGGGAATTTCCCGTGTACAAAAAGGCTTCATGTCTTCTTCATATATATATAGAAGAAGAAGAAGAAGAAGAAGAAGTCGTCGTCTTGAAGGAGAGAGGAAGGGACGGGGGATGGGCCAATCCTCTTCTTCATGCAATAGTAGTCATATTGATGGCGACGCCGACTTGACCTTAAGTGTTTGGGAAGCTGAATTGCCTTGACATTACGTAATTGCGTATTTCTTTTCTTAACGGTGGCTTTCGATAATCAACAGTGCTATGACTGTTGATTATTATACAAGGCCGGAAAACGAACACAGTTTACAACAACTGGTGATTTTGGACCTACTTTGGCAACTTGATAGAATGTTTTTGGCCCTCGTCATCATTTTCATGATGTGAGCTTACATGTCATTTTAGGCCTACATCCAACCTTGAGCTGAAAAGCGAAAGACGAAAGAAATACTCCTCCTTAAAACCTTGGTCCAATGACCTTAGTTTGGACTAAATTTAAATTAAAATAGATGAAAATTAACCCACAAAACTACTAAAACTATGAACTATGAACGTATTTTTGAGACTTTAACTGATAACAGAATGAACTATATATGAACAATCAGTGCTACCAGTAGTCATATTAAACTACATATACATAAAAAAATAAAATTACAAATACATTACCCCACAAAGTTTAAGTCTTGAATAACAAAGTCATCTACACATACCACGCAATGATGATATGAGAACCTGAAAATAAACACAATAAGCCTTCAAAGTCCAGGTCTTTAAAATTAGAAAAAAAAATCTTCATGTGAACTGAGCATATGAAAATAATAAGAGAAGGGTGAGAAGAAGAAGAGGGCACCTGCTAAGGGGTCGTAGAAACCAACAACTTGAAGGTGTTTGCCATCTCTTGGTGTATGGCTATCAGCAGCAACAATTCTGTAAAATGCCCTGTTTTTTCATCCCAGTCTAGCTAAACGAATCTTCACCGCCATTTTCTCTTTATTTCGAATGTATGCTTCTGTATAGTCTAGAGACATGCTTCCTCAAAGATGTGTATATGATTAACTAGAACTACTCATGCTGTTTACATCAGGTCTTCATAAATCATCAATCCATGATTGAGAAATATCTATTGCTTACCATGCAAATGTCCAGTGTATCCTTTACTTATACTATATTTACGTTGTGGACAGGGTTTTGCTGCAGCATCATATGCATTGCTAGGTCAGTACATTTTCTTCCTCATGGACAGGCTCTCTATTACATTTCAAGAACAACTCCCTAAAATGTTGAAGAGTTTGAGATACTTCAGTTGTATTATATGGAACCAATGATATAAATTCTGGTTTTCTTTATTTTTTTTCCCTTTTCTTTGTAGTTGCTTTCCTCACATTCTTCTTGCCAACCAAGCTTGAACTTTGTTTCAGAGTGGGAGAAGACCTTACAATTTATTGCCATCATTGGCCTCAGTCAGGTATACTTTTATTTGTTATAGTGCTCTGGTTAATGTTTCTTTCACACACACATAGAAATATAATGATTAAAACAAACTTCACACATTTTGATATTGTGATAGTACTCAGATCCTTTGATGTGATCCGTAAAAATAGCATGTATATGACCATTAAGCTGATAATGATTCCCTTTTGTCTATTTTGCATGAAAAGTTTTATGTCATTACTAAATTTAGTTCAGTGAACCTTGAGTTTCTCTAATTATTTAGTTTCTCACACTCCGCCAGACTATTTATCAGCGGGTTGCTTCTTACAATGGCCCTGAAGATTTTAAGCAAGATGTGAGGTTTAACCTACTCCAGAAGTCTTTTGTCCTTAGTGTATTTATGGTGTAATTGGCACAATTTTGTAAATCATAATGCAAACCAGGTCTGAAATCAAGTCTATGTTTATTCATGCTAAATGAATTATATAAGACGCTCCTATTATCATGTTAGATAGATAGGTGTCATATATTGGGTCAACATTATTTAGCAACCCAACTCACATGTTTACTGGGGCGATGAGTTTTTATTAACAAAATAAACCTTGGTTTTGCACAGTAAAGGGCATGAAAAATTTTATATATAGCAAATGTCTTCCCTGTCTAAATGTTCTTTCAACACTAGGTTCTTGACCATGTTCTGATCATGTCAGAACTTTGAGTCGTGTTGACAACCAAACTGCCTATGACGTTGGATCAATAGGACTGAATCTAAGAAGAGGTCTAGGTTGTGCAGAGTAATCTGGTAAAAAACCTCATAACTTTCATATACTTCTTAAATTTTATGAGCATCCAGTTTTAAAATGAGGTTGATGAGTTGAGGGTATTTGGAAGAATGATAGTGGTTGTTTTTTAAAGTGTTTTTTGTATGGAAATATATTAAAATATTTTTTTATTTTTTAAAAATCATTTTTAATATTAGCATATTAAAATTATTTAAAAACACCAAAAAAATATTAATTTGAAGTAAATTAAAAATTTTTAATTTTTTTCAAAAAGGCTTTTGAAACGTAAAAATAAATAAGACCGTAATCAGCTGAGGTCCAAAATTCTTCTCAATTTATAATAAGATTAATTAGTTAGTTGTAATAAGCTGAGATCTAGAATTTTTCTAAATTAGGATCAAAAAATATTGTTTAAGCTAATTCTGTTATTTTTCATATTTCTTAGTTTGCTAGGCTAATTTTGAGTTTATTTAAAGAGTTATAAAATATACAATAATAAAATCTTGAATTTAAAGATTTTAAAGTTTGCACGCATCTAATTAAACAACCCAATAATCATTGTGTAAAGTAATGGAAAAAAATTCGTCAACAATAAACAAAAATGAAATTGAGAAAACCAAATGAAAAATAAAGATCAAGAAATTTAATATCGCAACATGAGTAATTTACCTGATTATGTTTAATAAATTTCTCTATCAAAAGAAATTTGTAATAGAAAAACATATAAAATTTATTGAACAATAATTATAAAAAAATAATGCAAGGCTGCACATAACACATAAAATTTATTGAACAATAATTAAAAAAAAACAACAATGTAAGGTTGCACATATAAAAAATCTTATAAAAAAATCAATATTAAAAAAACATTTTAATCAATAAAAAAATTAATAAAAAACCACAGATAAATCATACATACTTCTCTAAAAATAAAATACGCACAATATCATTTAAAACTAATCACAATTTAATTAAAAACATAAACCAAAAATTTATTTGAAAAAATATACACAAATAATGAATTTTATTTTTTTAAAAGAAAAATTGAAAAAAGAATAAAAAAAGAACCAGGTCAGGAACATCGTATTTTTTTTTGGGTTTAGATAATATTTACCAATACTAGAGATGGTATGAAACAGCTACACAGATTAATCTTTCTTTGTTGAAAAAAAAAATCAATTTGTTTGTCAACAATGCATTACAGGAGAGGCCATAAGCATTTCCTATGAATAACACATTACAGACAATGCATACACATCCAACTATCCTTAAATCCTTCACGGCTACATTAGATGATTCCAGATATTGCTATCTTCTAAATGGATCAGAGATGAATACAAATTTCCTGATTTCTGATAACTTGAACATACAGGAGAGGCCAAAATAGGAACCTTAGCTATAACCTCCGGTAAGTCATCTGACTGAACAATGACCACCAGGTGCACTTCAAGATATTTATCAGATAAGAAAAGGACAGGGACGAAGAGAAACAAAAAGTGCGAATCGAGTACTGTGGAATAGGATGAAAGCTCCCACTCATGGTCATGGCTAGACTTGGAAAGCTCGACCCAGGCAAAGTAGCGGCACAACAAATCTCCTGGCTATAATTGGCATCTTTATGTGTTCAAAGAGAGGTTTGTAAATTGGGAGTCCCCGCTGTTACTAGGGCGATAAAAAACAAGGCAGAGTTGGCGGAGAATAATTATCCTCTCCCTTTATTTTTAACAAAATATTTTTTTTTGATAAAAAAGTATTTTTGCTAGAAAAATAACACGAATAAGAAAGGAGAGATTTGGTTAAAGAAATACTTTTTTTAGTGCTTTAAATCATTTGAATTCTTGCAAATGTTTATTTTAATTGTGTTAAGTTTTTCTTCAAAAAAAACTATGCTATTTTTAATAATAAAAAAAACAAAATACATGTTTTCGATAAACAAAAATGAAATACATAGATAAGAAAATGAAATTTTAACTTAAAACATATTTTTTCATCTATAATCTAATTGCTTAATTTCTAAAAAAAATATTTATTTCAATTACTGTAGAATTTTTTTAAAAAAATAGATTTAGAAAATCATGTCAGAGCATACTTTTTGGTAATGATAGAAAGCAGTTGTCTACTTGACATGGGTAAAACAACGACATAAACGCCGCCATCAAAACCACCGAACTTTCAGGTTATGTCAACATCGCCTGTAGCATCCGGAGGGACCACCATGATGGGGATAAGTGGTCAATTCCTGCTGTCACCACATCATCCTCTCCAGGAAAAAAAAATGGCGACTCCTACTAACAAAAGAATTCAGCACTGCCCCATCCCTATCAACAAGCCACCATCATTACTGCATCATTTAACCCACAGAGGCTTGAGAGTTTTAATAAGAAGCATTTGTAGCATGGGATTGCTTAAAGAATTAAAGATGAGGTCTCTGTTGCAGTGGTGTTTAGCTTAATATATTTATCCAGAATCCAAAATATTAGAAGCCAATTGACCATCACATCAGAAATTAATTCAATTCCTTTGTGTATATTGAATCTTGGTGCGTCAATATTTACAATTGTGTTTGGTAGAAGTATGGATGGAAGTTGGCTGATGCCATGTGGAAAATGGTCTAAAAACCAAGGATACAGGGGATCCATGATCGATGAGCCAGTAGCCCATTTCATCAGGGGAAAAAAAAACAATCTAGCTTGACAGTAGCTGGAAGAAACCCGAGGATGGTACTGCAAAATGGAATGCAGAGGATTCTTAGGGAAACCCGGAAGTGCTGGAATAGGAGGCGTTCCGAGAGACCCATAGGGTCGTTTCTTGTGCGTTTTCTCTTGCATGATTGAGGACATGGATTCAAATGAGATTGAACTTTGCCCCATTAAGATAGCATTAGAGATTAGTGTTCCCTCATCGTTGGCAAGTCAGCTTAATTGGGCTGTGGAATCAGATTCGGTTAGCAAAGCAGTGGCCTTTCTTAACGTTTCGAGAGAGGGAAGTTGCGGCATGTCATTAGCAAACCAGAGCTCGATTTCATAGCTACCTTGACTATTACCTGTTCTGTTTTTTTCCCTTGATTTCTTTCCTCTGTTTCAGCCACTCACTTCATGGCTATTTTCAATAGCTTCCTTTTGAATAACGACCAAGGAAACAACAAATTAAAGAGATTACAACCAAGCACTGAAGTCTAATGTAAGATTAACACTATTTTTGGCTAGTTGGTCTACTGCATGGTTAGCCCCTCTGTGTGAGCGAGTGTAAAAATTGTTTCCCTCAACTGTCTTCTTAACAATATTTTGAAGCTCATAAAAGGTCTCAAGTTTCCAGGATCTTAAGCTTGGGCTTTGTATATCGCCAGCAACTCTGCCTCACTCGAATCAATAAAGCCAGCAGTGCAGGAAAAATAAAACATGAACGCACCACCAATCCCAGCAGGTCCTGGTTTCCCCCATTGATGCTCACTTGCATGGCTTGTTGGAAAAGACTTGTAGTTATTTTTATTAGCTTCAATATTATTTTCTTCCGATTCAAAGCTCGTAGGGCACGAGGGGCACACATACATTAAGAAGAAAAGGAAAGAAACTTGAAAACCAAACAAGATACTAATTACACAGTTATATGCATGATATTGATTACCGCTAAGCAAATGGCCTAACTAGCCAACTAGATTAACAAACTACTAGCGCAGCGGAAAGGACTATTTTCGTTGGGCACCAAGAGTGCGTCGAACTCTTCAAAGACCATACAGGGGAAGATCCTCGACATCAACCCAAATATCTTGCCCCATCAAGATCATCACTTTTCTTTGAGCTCTAACCGTGTACCTCCTGACCATGTCATTATCTTCATCTCTCTCCATAAAGAAAACAACCCTGTCTTCGGGAGCAAGGCCTTTCTGCTCTACAAAACGATGCCAAGAAGAGCGTAGAAGAACGGGTTTTGGGTATGCTCCAGTCAGACGGGTTGACAAGGAAAACCTCCATACATTGTCAGTAGCATCGACTGCTTCAAATTTCATCATATGGGCTCCTTCAGGAAATGGAAAAGCCTCAAGGACATGGGTTGGAACTGAAAGAGTATATCCTATATGGGTTGGTTTTAGTTTCTTCGTGAAGAGATGTACTTGTTCCATTCCTTTTCAGGAGATGAAGAGTTTCTGTGAAGAGAGAAGGCGATTGAAACAGAGGTTGGAGTGAAAAAAATACAGTGCAGTTGAAACTAAGTTTAGAATGAATTCGTGTCTGTTCGCGAGCGTGTATTTATGTTGAAAAATTATTAAATTAATATTTTTAATGATTTTAATAGATTGATATTAAAATAAAAATAAAAACATTTTAAAAAACACTGTAGATGATAATAGCAACGGTCACCTTCCGAACTTCTTTTCAACCATGGATGCCCGTGTTTTTTTGTTTTCATCTCCTTCTCGACCGCGTAAACAAAAAAGCTTTAGAAAAATTTTGCTATGATTCAACGGCCGGCCAATCCAACGAAGGTGTATCGGAGTGTGTTCTTGGATAGATCAGTTTTGTGGGCCATCAATCTACCACATAAGTTCAAAATAGATTTCTCTTCCTGTGATTGACTTAGTTTAGAGTCAAAAGGGTACCTATAGCTAGGGGGGATCTATAGAGATAAAGTGGAGGTGGGGGGATTTGGTGCTTTTCACTATCTCCTAAAATTACTATTTATAATTGTGAGAATTATTGAAAAACAGGGTATAGATAGTTGATTTATGTTTCACTAGTTTATTTCAATTATTTTTATTAAAATAATAATAATTTTTTTAAGAAGATATTCAACCCACATCATTTAAACTTTATTTAATTAAATTTAATTAGTGATTGTTTAGTCATCAAATCTTTAATATTATATTAAAAAATTATTTTAATCTAATAATTTGAATTGTTAAATAAGGTTTTAAAATATAATTTATATTATTTTATAACATATTCAATCTTATATAATTTGAATTTGATTTAATTAAATAAATAAAATTATTAAAAATTCAATTGAATCAAATAGGTTAGTGAGGTTAATGTTTTATTAGTTAATTAAAAACTTAGGTTTGGCTGGATTAGAGAATTATTATTCTAATGAAAGGGTTCACAGCCACGATGGCCATGATTTCACTATCAGCTGTCAATCGTATTAAAGGAACTTTCTTTTATCCTGGCCAGTTATTATTAATTCTTAGAAGCTTCTTTGGACCTCTAGCATGCACATTACGGCCTTAATCATTACGGCCATAAAGCATTGGAATGATTGGAAACCTGATTAAAATTGTATTTTTAAAAATTTTAAATTTATTTTTATTTAGAATTTATTTTTTATTTTTGTATGGTTTTGATGTACTGATGTTAAAAATATTTATAAAAAATAAAAATATATATTATTTTGATATATTAAAAAAACACTTTAAAAAACAACCACTACAATATTTTTAATCATACTCTACTTGTTCATCAAATCTAAACATTATTTCATTCCTTTCATAAATAGAAGCAATAATTCCAGCGTGTAATTTGTGGGTTATGTTAAGGAAATTAAATTAAAGAAAATAAAAATAAAAAAATTATATTAGGGATGAGAAATCAAGCTTGTAATATCTCAATTACTATGTATATGTAAGAGTAATGATAATTTAATTTCTAAGCTAGCTATAGTTTACTTCACTTCACTAATTAATAATATTTTATATTTAATGCACCATATTTTTTTTTCCATCTTATACTGGGATAATTGTTTAATTGATTTTTATATCAATCAACACTTATCATGGTTGAAAATCATGCCTAACCTTGAGTCGAACCCACCAGCAACCCAAATGTCATACAAATGGAGAGAAAAGACTCATCATAGGTGATAATTATGCTTAACCTTGAGTCGAATCCACCGGATTCAATTAAAAATAACAATACTAAGATTCAATTTAATAATATTTTAAATTTTAATATAATTTATTATTTAGAATTAAAATTATATATCAAAGGATAGAAAATAAAAATATAGGCACGAATAGAAATGGTATAAATTGTTTTGTTTAAATGAGTATTTCCTTTTAAATTTTTTTAATTATTGAGTCAAAGTTAATTTTAAAAGTTAAATCTAGTAAATCCGGTTAGATTTTACTGATTTTATACAAGTCAAGATCTATTTCACTTATTTTCAAGATTTTAATTTGATTTTCCATAGTTAATATGATTTGATGGGTCGTGATTTTAATTGCACACGACAAATCTACAGGCAATCACTTTTCAATACACTCAAAGGCTCTTAAAACTTCATTGATTGTTGTATTTTAGCTATAGATGGCCTTATGAAGACATGTATGTACTGCTTGCTCTTGATTTGAGTGGGGAAACCAAGCCTTTTATAAAAAAAATAAAAATAAAAAAAAAACCACAAGAACCAAACAGTGCAATTATGAACATGAGTCATGAATACTAATTAATTTAAATTCACATTAATGTAAAAAAAAAAAAAACATATATCTAGCCTGCCTGAAGATTTTGATTGTTAATTTAATCCCTGTAAAAAAGTATATAGATATCAATATCTCAAACAATAGCTAGCTAGTATCATGATGATGATGATGATCATATCAATCCAAACACCTTTAGCACACATGAGATGATGGAGGACAGCTTTAGATCTTTCTTTTTTGACTTTCCTAATATATAATATACTTATTTCTTCATTATCAATCGATGTTAATGTATAGTGATTATTCCATAGATTTAATTAGTAAGGAGTAAGATTCCCAAAACAAAAAACATAAGATGTTCTTAATTATACCATTAGGTGGATATATTTATGTTATATTTATTGCTCAAAGTTTTAATCTTGATTAAATCATGCGATTGCAAAGACTTGTAGTATGTATGTTTTGAGAAAAACGAATGGAAGTGAGAGTAATGTAAAAAAAAAAAAGTCACTTTTATTTATTTGTGAAAAAATAAAAATAAAAAACAAAGAAAAACGAGAGGAAAATAAATCTTCTAGTTTTTTTTTTTAACACAAGTTTAATTGATTTCTGCCCAAATTAGAGAAAATTGAACTAAATAAAAAAAATAATAGGACTTTTCTCATAATATCCTCTAAAACATTGTATTCATTTCTCTTCTATCAATAATACATCTAAACAAACAAATTAAGCTACATTTTCCCCTCACTTTTCTTTAACCAAACGAAAATCCTTCATTTCTTCTCATTATTTTAGTTTCTCTCCTATCCATCCCTTACCATTTCTTATTTTCCATATAGATTATTAATTTATTTCTTTTTAATGTAAATTATCTATTTAAAATTTGATAAAAAGAAACGTGTTCTTCATATACCAAAGAAACTTATTTTCCACAACCATGCCCTCGCAAAAAAAAGAAAGAAAAAAGAAAAAAGAAAATCAAGGTTTAACAGACCATTACTTCTTTAATAATTAACTTTGCTGATTCAAAAATAAATAAATAAATAAATAAGACTAGTTAAAAGTTATCCATGCCATTAATTAGACGTCATAACTGTGGAAAAACTTGAACAGGTTGGTTTAGCGCCTGGAAATCTCCAGGAACCTGCCGACTGAGAAGTTTCCTCGATCGATCTTCCATTTGTTCTTAATTTCCACGACTTAGTCTATTTAATGTGGAGCCCATAGAAGAAATTTGTGGCAATTAATAATGTTTCAGTTTCTCAGTTAAGGAAGAACAAGGACCACCAAGGGGCCAACAGAGGTAGCTAGCTAGGATCAAACCCAGGGAACAATATTCCATGCTCAAGCAAGACAGTAAGGTCGATCTCACACAATTCTTATAACCGTTCGACATAAAGATAACGTTGTCAACTGTGTAGTTAGCAATATTTTTATTGGATTTGAAATATTTATTTAATTCGGGTTTTATTAGTTATATCAGTTAATTTATTTTACTATTAAAATAGTTTTATATGTTACTGAAATACAATTATTGACTTTCAAATAATTAAATCAAATCTTCTGTATAATTTAGACCCCTTTTTTTTTATCATTATACACTGCATTTAAATAGATTAATGAAGCCAAGAGCGACTTGCACCATGATTAGCTAACTCACATTGAACATAAAATGAAGCATACAAAGTCTCGAAGTACTACTGCACATGATACATTTTAGTTTTGTGCAATAGGGAAAGACAAGTTTGTTCATTCATGGAGATTGAATGATAAAATTCTTGTATTTTTCAAACTTTTATTCATATGTGGATTAGTAATAGTGACTATATATATATATATATAATTTGTCTCTACAAAAACAAGTATGTTTGACAATATATGTTCTTGATTATGATATTTTGGTTTTAACCTAAAAGGTCAGTGAAAGATATTTGGTGTGCTTTAAAGCCTTTAATTAATGAGCTAAAAATGTTGTGGTTGTTATTTTTAGTGCCGGAAAAAATTAATTAATTAATTAGGTTAAATATCAATTGAATGAATCAAATTTCAACTTTATATGGTTCATCAAATCTTATGAAATGCTACTATCTTAGATATAGAAGTTTACTCAGGTTAGGAATTGGATCACAAATCGGAAGGGATGATCCAAGTTAATCTATTTTAAAAAAAAATTAAAATGATTGTTTTGATCAAAATGATATAAGCCCCGGGTTAAATACGTCTTGAAGGCTACAATGCAAACTAATTGAAAGGTTATAAGCTAGGTCTAATATGAACAGTGAAGGGCTTTCCATTTTCTTTTCTTCTTTTTTAATTTCACTTTTTGGTTTAAAGAGGATAGCTTAATGTTGAGTAATTTATATGGAATTACCGGAATTTATTTGACTATGAAAGAGAATAGCCGGATGTTGGGTAATTCGTATGGAATTACCGGATTGATTATCTATAAAAGAGGATAGCTGGATGTTAAGTAATTCATATAAAACTATCAGAATTCATTTGGCTATTAAAGAGGATAGCCGGATGTTGAGCAATTCGTATGGAATTACCAGAATTTATTTGGCTATGAAAGAGAATAGTTAGATGTTGGGTAATTCATATGGAATTACCGGATTGATTGGCTATTGAAGAGAATAGCTGGATGTTGGGTAATTCGTATGGAATTACCGGAATTATTAGCTATTAAAGGAGATTAGCCGGATATGGAGTAATTCATATGGAATTACCAAATATTTGTTGGCTACCGATAAGGGTTAGCTGGATTTGAGGTAAATTTATGAATTACTAAATTTAAAATTAAGTGATGGGTGTTGGTTGTTAAAGTCCTGTAAGTATAGGATTGATAAAACTATGAATGGGCTATTGATGTTGGAATGTAGTAAGTTAGTAATGAAAGACAATTTTATATATTTTGAAGAATTGTGAACATAATAATTTTACCATTGTTATTGTGTTATTTTACTTATTCCTTATTAATGTTATATATACAGATATTTCATGAGATGATGTGAAGCGTTAGATATAGGCTTTTGTGTTTAGATCTTTATTTTTTGGGATCAAATATCTTTTTCCTTATATGTAATTTGTATTATATGTAATTTGTTTTTGGTACTTACACATTTAGAAAGTATAGGTAAGAAACTAACATTAGTAAGCTATTCAAAATGAAGTTTAGTAATCATAGTTATGCATGTTATAAATGATGGATGCATGTTAAAGTAATAATTAGTTCAATATGAATCCTTTAAATTTATACTTGTATTAACTTAGTTAATGTTTTGTTATAAGAGAATGTAATTACTATGTTTTATTTGTTGATGATGTCATGTTGAGAAAGCATAATGAAGTATTGTTATGTGAGATATTGTATGATGAGATGGGATATGATCCAGGATGGTTGGATCGAAGTGAAGATTGAGTAGTGTGATTGAATGAAGTTTAGTCAATAACTTGGTACCATTAAAAAACAAAGAAAACTCTGCTGAATTTTCTATAGAAAATTAGATTTATATAAAAAAAAAATCTTGAATGTTTTCATTTCTGAAGGGTGATTTTGATATAATAGTTATGACCTTGATGATATAATTTTGAAATTGTTACAACCATCATCAATCCCCTCTCATCACATGAAACTTGTGGACATCAAGAAAAATTAATTTGGTGGCCGGAAATGGCGTGAACGATAATTTTATCTCTCATTGCTGGAATATAGCGACCCCTATTTCTAATCAGAGACTAAAAAACAATAAAAATGAACTTCTGTATCAAAAGTGAAAATTTAAAATTTAAACGAATCTAAATTGTATAAATTACGTTATTTAAAAAACTAAAAATAAAAAATAAAAAAAAGAGGAAAATAAACCCTTAACTTTCTTTTCTTTATACACAAGTTTGATTTTCCTTTTTTTATAAAAGAGAAAATTAAATTAATACAAAAACAATGAGCAGAATTTCACTCATAAAATCCTCTAAAAAATTGTATTCATTCATTTTCCGTCAATATATCTAAACAAACAAAACTTCATTTTCCCTCAATGTTCTTAAACCAAACAAAATAAATTTGATTTTCCTTATTTTAGCTTCTCTTCCATCCCTTATTTTTCTCATTTGCCATGTAGATTATTATTAATTAATTTAGAATGTAAATGATCTATTTAAAATATTTTAACAAGGAACTTATTCTTCATATAGAAAAACAGACACAATCCTGACCTCATTGCTATATAAAAAAAAAAAAGAAAAAAAAGCACTTAAGGTTTAACGCACCATTACTTTTTCAATAATTAATTTCGTGTCAAGTTCTAGGAAGATGAGTGGTTGTATGGGTTTGGTTCTCTTGCTAAATACAAGGCTCAGGATCTGTTTGAGGAACTGTTTAACACACTGCACCATTAAATAGTTTTATTGATGGATTAATTCTGTCGGTATAAGGCACGCAATTCGACAGTAAAATTCTTAATGATGGAATACGTTCGTCGGAATATTGATCGTCGGTAATTTCTCATTCCGTCGCTAACTTTGTTGAAAATTAAAAAAAACAAACACCAACGGTTTTACAGACGGCAAAGCGTGTCAAAAAAAAATTTCCCGCGAGAACTTTACCGACGGAATAAGTCCGTCTGTATTTTCAACGGTAATTACCGACGGTAATATCCGTCAGTGATTGTGGCATGGGTGGTAATTGTTTTGCAACTCTCGGTAAAATATCGACGGCCTGGTTCTGTCTGTAAGGCCATCGATATTTATTTAAAATATTTTAAAAAAATTATTTATTAATAGTAAAAAAAACTAATTAACCAGATAAATAGCCAGATAAAATTGTATTAAACATTAAAATATAAACCGAATCTGGAGTACGAGGCTGCTGAAGTGAACAAAGAATGGTTGTTAAGAAGTGCAGTGGCATATGCCAGATCTCCTGAGATCATGCAAAAGCTTCATAAATATTTTACGATGGATGGTGTTTCCAGATGTTTCCCAAAACCGATGGGAGGTAACGTTGTTTTACAAATTTGATGAATAGTGGCACAATGGTTTGACGTCGTGAGACACTGCGATTCTATTCTTAGTGCTACTGAAAGATTTGTCTGGCTTGGGGTGGAGGGTGTTCCTCTCCATGCATGGGATGGGGATTTCTTTTAGTGTATTAGGTCCCTTTTTGGTAAATTCATCACTCTTGATAACTCTTCCTATAAGAAGCTAAAGTTTGCTGCTGGAAAGGTACTAATTATAGTACTTGTACAAGATTGTGGTATTAAAGTTACTGAAGAACCATGTCTGGAGATTAATGCTTGCTGGGTAGAAAAAAAGAAAGCTGTCGATTCTTGGCGGGAAGATATAATAATCCCTCTTCGTCTGATGATTACTCATCCCTGAATGTTGAGCCCCCTAATTATAGTACAAGGCATGTTTAAAGAAATCTGAGAAAGAATGAGAAGATGAGTCCCCTAATTATGTATCTTATTTCTGCTGATGGACTGATCTTATTACAATATATGTTTTCTCTGAGTCCCCTAATATTATTATAAAAAAACCAAAAAATTTTCAGAAGTCCTTTAAAAAAAAATTATGATTTTCTCACATGTTTTTCTATCAGTTTTACATAATATTACGTTGTATTTTTATACTATAAGATACAGATCTAGTATTAAAATATCCAATTTTCTCCAAAACATTTCTTAAAAAAAATTTAAAAATTCAAAAAAATTCTCAAAACTATTAAATTACTTTCCCCTATCCAAAAAAAAAATATATTTTCATGCATACGGTCAGATTCTAAAAAGTTTTCGAAGCATATTTTTATATAAAAAAAATTGCATATGTTTTTTAAAAAAGCAAAAAAAAAAAGAATATCATAACCAGTTAATGATTACCAATTAGGATTTGGCTAAAATGTCAAAAACCCTTCACCAATCATTATGTACATTTTATAT
>Ga0325405_1002192_pt1 | contig 20036 bp, 19 predicted proteins | sample PopdelMetagenome_21_FD_205663 | JGI IMG/M metagenome (GOLD analysis project Ga0325405, IMG submission 205663) | Populus deltoides microbial communities from Bellville, Georgia, United States - Xylem-Control-R2 | ecosystem: Host-associated > Plants > Phyllosphere > Stem > Wood/Secondary xylem...
TACTGATACGTAGATAGTGCAATGTTTGATTCCCTTAAGCTTTTCTCCTTAACCCATGTAACAAGCTTTGGGCCAATAGCTCCCAAGTCAGTTGACTTTAGGGTATTAAGTGTTAAAACACCCCTTCAGGCTTAATTGCTTAGGTTAAGGAGGCTTCGAAACCAAACTTATCTACATTTTTATTATCATCATTTTCTTCTTTTTTTTTTGCAAAATATAGACTATCCCTATCCCTTAGTTGTTACCTTTAATAAAAGAACATAAGTAATGTAATAATCCAATGTGCAACCCACAATCGTATGTTAAAGTGTGAGTGTGAAAATAAAGGTTTAAGAATACTTGTTAAATGAGTATATGAGCAGAATCAAGTGATAACAATGCGAGAGTTTGTAAACCTGAATATTTCAAGAAGTATTCTAATAGGCCTTGTTATGAATATTGCAAATAACCATTGGAAAATGTTTACTAAGATGTGTCTCAAGAGTCACTAAAATTCCTCCTTACTCTGCCATCCTAGCAACAACAGTTTTGTCAAATGGCTTTAAAAACAAAAGCAGTTAGTTGTTTTTTTTTTTCAACTACTACTACCCTCTCCCCCCAACCAAAACGAGACATTGTCCTCAATGTCATAAGGTAGAAAGATAGAGTATAGAAAACATCACCTGAAACAACGAATACTGACAAACTTGAAACACACTTAAACAAATATAAGAAATAACAAAACAAAATACTATGCTATTAATAAAACCAAAAGACATAAGTTTTCACAAATGAAGGCTCAAATCCAATCTAAGCTTTTTACGGCTTACCTTAGTTGACCAATTTATGTGACTCATGGAAGGATCAATTACAGGGATGAAAGATTGTAGTTGGTCAATCAATTGTTCAGCAGTAGCAGCAGAGATTATGATTTGTCGTGCCGAAGATGTTAGAAATTTCTGTTCCATAGCTTGATCAAGAAAAGACAATAAACTATCATAAAAACCATTAACATTTAACAGACCTATAGGTTTATGGTGAATGTGCAGTTGGGCCCAAGAGGAAATATGAAAGATCTCTTCCAATGTGCCTAAAATAGCAGTTATATTTGTAACAATTCTTTTCCAATTCTCTAAAATATACCAATGATAAGTTTTGTTGATAACCCCACCATTAATAGTGATATTTGTAGCAATTCTTTTTAACTTTTTGGAATATACAGATGGAGTTGTGCTATCAATAACTTCATCGGTAATATTTTAAAAATATTATTTTAACAAAATATTGAACAGAAGTTAAAAAAAAATATAGCAATAGCTTTTGTAATAATTCTTTTCCAACTCTCTGTAATATATTGATGATGTTACGCCATCGGTAACTCCATTGATTACTTCCAACCATAAATCTGGATGAATATCTAGATAGTTTGAAGGATTGTCCTCATATCCCTTAGTTAACCGGCTGTTATATGCATCCTGAAAAGAAAAAATAAATACATCAAATTCAAGGAAATAATAAATCAAGAAAAAATAATTGAAAACCAACATACCACAAAATACTGAGCTCGGCTATCAAGAAGTTGTTGCACCCCTTTTAGAGGTCATCACTCCAAAAAGCTTCATCGGGTTTGGCTCAGGTCCAAGAATTATAGCCTGCAATAAAAGAATATTGTCAGTTAAATACATTTATAAAAAACAACTAATAAAAAATGAATGTAATAAAAAAAATCATATCATCCCCTTTACATGCGAAACAAATGGAATGAAGTCGCTAGTGTGCGTGGTAATAGAACCATAAACATGTTGATTCTGGTTATCCATAACGGACTGTGACTATCGAGTGAAATGTGCAGATGTCATGTGTTGAATGTATTCCTCCCATACACCATTTGAGACGTACAACGGTTTGAAATCCTTCCAAATAGCCATGTCATTCTAGCCTGAAAGCTCTCTTTCTTTCCTATGATTTTTGGCTTTATGTTGCAATTTATACAAAAAAATGTATCCATACCGACTTTCTTTTGTAACCTATATGGTACAAATTAATTATCTGTTAGTAATTGAAAAATAAAATTTTAATATTTGGAATAAAAACAATATCCTGAATTTGAACTTACTTAGTTTCAACGTGATTCTCCCAAACCTTCATTGCAACATTATTATCAGCTCTCACCTATTATAATTTTCTCTTGGAGTAAAAATTTATACAAGGAAAATTTCAATAAACGATCCAAATTAACATAAAAATATATCTAAGTAAATACTAATCTTGAACCTTGAAAATCATGCATCGACTTATGGTTTTCATTTAGGATGTTTGGATGGAAACCTAATTCCATTGAAACAATGAAATTTCTATCAACGATTTAAAGGTCAATGTTATTGTTTTAGCAGCATCAATGTTTGTAAACATGAAATTGCATTCGTGAAATGATATTAGTTTTTTAAAAAATTATTAAACATGTTATTAATTGTGAAAGCAAAACAAACTTATATTGAAAGGGCGTCCTTCCACTGGGTGTCGTACTTACGAGTAAATGGATCCTACTGTGAAGGGGGGCCCTCGATGTTGTTGCATCACACTTGACAAGCTTGCGTCTTGAGTCGATGCTTGTGCCTCAGGTGGATGTTCTTGGTTGACACCTAATGACTCATGGTCCTCAACATTGCTAATAGAAGAACTAGTAGTAAGCTTGTCCTCGCGACGTGCAATAAACTTTTTCCTAGGCATCTACATAAATTAACGAATAAAAAAATTAAATGATTCCATTTTTTAAAAATTCGACAACATCTCCCCTATATGAGAGACTATCTACATGCCATTTATTAATTCATAAAATTATTAAGAACACAAAATTGAACAAAAATTATGACAAAAAAAATAATGCAAAAAACACAATAAAGAAATGAAAATTTCTTACCTTAATGGCATGCTTTATTTTGGCTCTTAATTAAAAAAACTAAAAAAGAAAAAGAAAAAAGAAAAGAAAACACATGGTTAATAAACCAAAAAAAAAAGAACAAAAAAAGAAAAATGAAGAAAGACAACATACCTTAGGATTAGAAGAGAAGAGTATGCTTGATCACTACAACATTTAACAGTTTTACTGACATGAATTATTCGTAGGTGTAAGATTGACGGTCCGTCGGTAAAAATTTTACCGACTACATCACCCACGAAATACGTTCGTCGGAATAACGTTCGTCGGTAATGCTGTTTCTGTCGCTATTTCGGTCGGTAAAAAAAAACCCGATGCTTTATAGACGGAAAATGAGCGCAAAAAAAAAACATTCCCGTGGGAAATATACTGATGGATTCATTCCGTCTGTAGTTCCATTGGTAATATTACCAACGGAATAAAGTTGTCGGTGATTGTGGCATATGCAGTAAATATTGTGCAACTCTCTGTGAAATACTGACGGACACAGGCCGTTGGGAGTAAATATTTTACAACTCTCTGTTAAATATCAACGATGTAATGCCATTCGTAAATCCATCGATGATATTTTAAAAAAAATTTACAAAATTAAAATTGAGTAGAATAAATAATATAAAATTGCATTAAATAATAGTAAAAAAACCAATTAAGCGAATAAAATTGTACAAATATTAAAAATACTATTACATAATATTCATCAAAATATGTATTACAAATTTAGAATGTTTCCAAAAAAAATTGAACTAAAACAATGGCGAAGTCGGAGGAGGAGGAGGCTGGTTGTTCCCGGGACCATACGGTCAAAACGAGGGCACACACGTATCACCCATCTGTGATTTAATGTCCATGACTATCTGGCGGAGTTGTTCATAATCCCCTAAGAGTTGCTGATATTGTTGTTCAAGGTCACAAACTCTTCAGACTAGATGCTCGATATTGATTAAGAGCTCCCAACGATTGAGACATCACGGGTTGTCCGCAAGTTATCAGCCGTAGTATTGGAGAGTTCATACACTCGATTTTTATCGGGTCCACCAGACGATCCTGCCTCCATCCATAAATTCAGGTGGGTCGAAGGATCGTCTTCGTATCTCTCTCTTAACTGATTATTATATGTCTCCTGAAAATTAAAAAAGAAATTATCATATTCAATTTAAGAAAATAATAACTTACGAAATAAAATGGTTGAAAGAACATACCATGAAGTGTTGAGCGCGGTTGTCAACGAACTGTTGCACCCTTTTTTGGCGGTCTTCACTCTGCACGTGCGTCTCCACAAACAGCTCCATTAGGCTCGGCTCACGTCCAAGAGACGTAGCCTGTAAGAAAATAAATGTTGCATTTTAACTATATTTAAAAATAACAACAAATTCATTAACGATAGATTTCATTAAAATTAATCTTACTATCCGATTCGCATGTGCAGTGAACAGAATGAAGTTGTTGGTGTGTGTGGTCACCGAACTATGAATTTGCCGGTTCTGATTGTTGGTACCGGACTGTAAGCGCCATGTGAACCGCTCAGACATCACGTGCTGGCATATTGTGGCCATATATCCTCCGGGATGTATGGTAGCCTGAAATCCCTCCAAACCGCTAGGGTGAAGGGGAACAATTCCCCTGGTCTTAGGAATATACCGATAGAAATATCCTTAAGTATTTCCATCAGTGTAAAAAAATGTCTAATGCCAAATTATGTTTGTATTCCCTATCTATTAATCCTGCAAAATACTTAAATTCACAACTGCACACACAACACAATAACACCAATCACATCACAATAATAAAATAAATATTTCTTTATCATTCAATAATAAATTAACATCATTGTCATTACATAAAAGTGAATTTCGTTCATAAATATTACATTATAGTTTATAGCATTACACATTCATGTTGTGCAAATTAATAATAATTGTCTTTTTTTTCATCAATTGACTCGTCCTCATCTCCATAGCAATCTTGTACATTGATTTTGTCGTTATCATCTTCATGGACTTGTGTATGTCTACTAGAGCTCAAAACATCATTTAACTTCTCAGCGTCAACATCAACAAAAATATTCTTGGCAATGCGAAAATTTGAATTTTCTTTAAAGTCATTAGATGATGCAATTCGATATGAATCAACTAACTCACCAAGTTGAAAAACACCATCTCCTATAATTAATTCATCGTTGCCATCCTGAACAACTTTGACACACAACCCTTGGGTTTAGTTTTCATTATGGATAATCAATCAATTCTTGAACGATTCTTTCTAAAAGTAGCAGTGTATGAGTAATAAGCTTGCTGGTATTACTTGGTGAAAACAAAGACACCATCAACATTACAAAGTTTAGCCTTTGAATTAATTTTGATCATACCATGATGGAGATCTACTATTATTCCTTTGTTAGTGGTGTAGTTACCCATTTTGAGGCCCTGCATAAAAACAAGAAAAAAGAGAAAATACAAAAAAATAAAAAAATATATTAGTGAAAAGAGTATACCAGAATGCCTAGGAAATTGTTGAAGACTAGTTGAGGCATACTCTTATGTTGTAATCTCCACCATTACTATTCTATATATCCATATATATATATATATATATATATATATATATATATATATATATATATATAGAAAAGGTTGGCTAATCAATTACTTGGTATTAGAGCCTCATGCTGTCAAAACTCTTCTCTCCCTCTCCCCCTTGCAGCCAGCCTTCCCTCTTCCTATCAAAAATGGACGCTGCTGCTGCAGCCGCCGATTTCTTCCTCACTATCAGTGGTGCAGCCCAGTTGGCCAACCATGTACAAGCTGCTGTCGGTGGTGTTCTTCCTCCACAAAAGCAGCATCTGCTATCCGAACACGTCAATGAGTTCTCCTCGCAAGTTTCTACCATTCCTTTGCACATTATAGGAACACAAACTCTAGCTATCATTAATGTATCCAACCCTCATCAAGTTGTTTCATTGAAACTTATGAAATTATCTCTATTGGCGAATGCAAATGAAGCCCTATCTCCTTGGTCAAGGTGTTTTTCACTTCTTTGACAGCTTAGTGTTGTGTCCTTCATCTCATGTTTTTGACGGTTCTACTGGTTCTTCCTCTACAATTAACCCTTTCTTTCTTCATTGGAAGTAATATGATCAACTTATTTTGAGTGCATTCCTCTCCTCTCTCTCCATAGATGTGTTGTATCTCGTGGTAGATTATCATATCTCATAATGTGTTTGGCATACTCTTAAGAAAGCTCTTGCATCTCCGTCTAATTCTTGCATCATGCAACTCTATGGTTTCTTTCAAGCTCTTAAGCAAGGGTGACTCATCTATTAGTATATACATGCAGCAAGCATAATCATTATTTGATGAATAGGCTATTGCAGATCGTCCATATCCCTTAAAGACTTCAATCTATATGTGTTTCGTGGCCTTTGTGGTAAGTTCAAAGACTTAGTAATGAGTCTTATGACAAAGGCAGAGCTGCTGTCGTATGCTGATCTTCACAACCACCTTCTTACCTATTAATTTCTGCACAAAAACTCCCTTCATTTCATAGACGCCACTCCCTCTTTGTTGTTTTTATCTCTACTGTCATCATCTCTATCGCAACCACCTTTGTTGCTATCACCACAACCTTCTGCTCATCTTACTATGTCTCATCACAGCTCAAATTTCAGTCGTAACAGAGGTTGTTCTTATGGCTACTAACGCTCCAACAACAACTGCTACACTCACCAGAATAGGGGCCAATTTGCTACCAACTAGAGGCCAAACAATTGGCAGGAGAACAGGTACAACACAGGGGCTGGATAGTGGTCTGGACAACAGCATGTCCTCTACCAATTATGCTCTAGTTTCGGTCACACAGCTCCCCATTATCCCTACTTTTGCAGCAGTACCCAGCAGTCATCTGCTCACCTTGTTGTTGGGAATGTTTCTGTTGTGACTTGGTTCCCCGACACCAGCGTGAATCAACACGTCACACCTGATCTTGCAACTTTGACCGATTCTGCATCCTATCTTGGTAATGATCATTGGCATGTTGGTGACGGTAAGGGCTTTAACATATCCAATATTGGACATACTACGTTACATTCCCCAAAACTCATCTTTACATTATCCAATGTTCTTCATGTGCCTCATATTACCAAACCGTTATTATTTGTTTATAAATTCTACCGTGATAATGATGTTTATTTTGAATTTCATGCTTCTATGTTTTATATCAAGGATTTCATCACTAAGGAAGTTCTCCTTTCCGGTCAGAGTAATAATGGTCTTTATGTCCTCTTCGAGTCTTCTGCCACGTCAATTCCTCAATCTTTTTGGTCTCCTAGCATCTTCGCGATTGCCAACCTGTGGCATCATCGTTTGGGTCATCCAACCACTCGCATTTTAAATTTGTTAGTTTCCAGTAATAAAATCATATGTATTTCTAGACGTTCTTTTACTCAGTGTCAAGCTTGTCCGTTAGGCAAATCATCGTATATGTCATAGCGACCTATGGGTCATAAAACTACTGCCCCACTTGATTTAATATTTAGTGATGTTTGGGGTCCTGCCCCTATATTTTCTTCAGATGGCTTTCGTTACTTTGTTATATTTATCGATGTGAATACCAAACATATATGGTATTGTCCGCTAGTTGTCAAACCTGATGTGTTTTCCATATTTCATCAGTTTCAAACACTTGTTGAGCGTTAGTTTTCACTTAATCAAATATGTTCAAACTGATTGAGGCGGTGAATATCATAAGTTAAATAATTTGTTTCAAACCATTGGTATTCATCATCAGTTAATTTGTCCTCATACTCATGAACAAAATGGCACCATTGAGCATCATCATCTACATATTATCAAAACTGGCCTCACCCTTTTAGGCCAATGTAGTGCATCATTATGATTTTGGAACTATGCTCTTGAATCATCAGTATATCTTATTAATTGCATGCCTACTCTTGTTCTAAAAAATAAATCTCCTTTTGAGTGTATGTTTCGTCGTATTCCTAATTATAAATTCTGTGTACTTTTGGATGTCTTTGTTTCCCTTTTTGCATTTATACCATGCTCACAAATTGGATATACCTTATTCTCTATGTGTGTTATTAGGATATAGCTCATCCCATCTTAGTTATCGTTGTCTTGATTTAGCATCTCATCGTATTTATGTTTCTCGTCATGTTTGTTTTCATGAAAATGTCTTTCCTTTCACCAATTCTAAACAATTAACACATTCACCAGTACCCTCCACACAACCTACACACCGTCCACCCTTGAATCCTCCTTAACTCTTTCAGCTTACCACTTCACCAACCTGCCCAAACAGCAACCCAGTTCTGCCTTTTACCACACTCCAATAAACCACCCACTTGCCCACAGATTCTGCAACCCCTTCATCACCGTCCAACAATGCCATACTATCACCATTTGCTTGTCTTTCAAATGATCATTAGCAAGAATAGGTTCTCGATTCCCAGATGTGCATGCTCTTAGGTCTGCTACTATAGAACAACCCAGTTCTGCAGCAAATTCACTAGTGTTTACAGTGCAGACCAATCCCTCCATTGATTCTCCAGCTAGCCTGCAACTCTATGTAGACCTCTCCTCATATCCTCTCTAGCAACTTCCAGGTATATGCTCTTCTTCTCCAAGCCCAGCTGCTCGTTAACATCATATAGTCCTCCGTCCTAGACAGTCCAAGACAACACTGTCCACAACAACTACCACAACCTCTGCAGCCTCCTTCAGTCGGGTAGTTTCTCCTTCTACTCACGAGCCACTTGTTTTTAATGATGATAACAGGTATGAGGCGTGGCATAATGCTACGCACAAGGAAATTCAGGCCTTATGCGCTAATAGAACTTGGACCTTGGTGTCGTTTCACCCTTCGATGAATGTTATTGGTAGTCGGTGGGTGTGCATAATTAAATGCAAAGCTGATGGCAACGTTGAGAGGAATAAGGTGCATCTAGTTGCTATACGTTTCACTCAGTAGGAAGGTATTTATTACTCTGAAACCTTTAGTCCTATTATAAAACAGGTGACTGTCAGATTGGTCTTCTCCATTGCGGTTTCGTATGATTAGAAAATTCATCAGCTTGATATCCATAATGCCTTTCTCAATGGCATTCTTGATGAAGAGGTCTACATGAAACAACCTCCAGGTTTTGTTGACTCTACTCTCCCCTCTCATATACGTAGATTGCACAAGTCTTTATATGGTTTAAAACAGGCTCTGTGAGCTTGGTACACTCGTCTGAATGACTTCCTGCTATCTATTGGTTTTCGTGCCTCTAAGGTGGATACCTCATTATTTATCTTCTCTGCTGGTGCTAATATTTGTTATCTTCTGATCTATGTTGATGATATTTTGCTTATGAGTAGCAACTCCCTCCTACTTCAACGCCTCATCTAGCTACTAAGCTTAGAATTTAAGCTTTGCGATATGGGTACTGTTCATTAAGTTTTAGGTATTGAGGTTCAGTTTACTAGTATGCGTCTGATACTCCGACAGCATAAATATACACTTGACATCCTCACTAAGGCTGGTAAGTTATCTTGCAAACCTGTTGATACTCTTATCTCTACATCCAAAGCTACCATACTACTAGATCCTTTGTTTTATGATGCTACACGCTTTCGTCAAATTATGGGTGCTCTTCAATATCTCACTTTTAAGAGACCAGATATTTGCTTTGGTATTAAAAATTATGTCAGTTTATGCATGCTCCTACAAATTCTCATTGGATTGTCGTTAAACACATCTTGCATTATCTTAGGGGTACGACAACACATGGACTCCATATTACTCGTAGTTCTTCCTTTGCATTATATGGCTTTACAGATGCAGATTGGGTAGGTAGTATTGATGATAGAAAATCTACAGGTGGCTATCTTGTGTTATTTGGTCACACGCTGATTTCATGGAAATCAGGTAAGCAACGAACAATTGCCCGCTCTTCTATTGAAGCTGAGTACAAAGCCTTAGCCGATGACACTGTTAAAGTTATCTGACTTCAATATTTATTAACAGATCTTCAGATTCCATCTTTTTCTGCTCCTGTCATTTGGTGTGATAACCTTGGTGCCACTTATTTATCTGTGAATCCTGTTTTTCATGCTCGCACAAAACATGTTGAGGTTGATTATCATTTTGTCCAAGATAGAGTTGCGAAGAAGGAGATTCAGATTTGTTTTATTTCCTCTCTGGATCAACTTGCATATGTCTTAACTAAGCCACTTCCTACTGCTTCATTTACTGTTTTTCATTTTAAACTTCGGGTTGATCATCCACCATCAACTTGAGGGGGCATGTTATAGAATGTACCTATATAGAAAATATTAAAGGCATACTCTTATGTTGTAATCTCCACCATTACTATTGTATATTGCCCTACACACACACATATATAAAAGGTTGACTAATCAATAGGTTAAGCCACCTAATTATTCTCAACTAGGAACATCAAATATAAAAGATAGAAAAAATTAACAATATATTTTCTACTAATAAAAGCACTATTGGCAAAGAGAATTCAATTTAAGGAGGAAAATTTAAATTTGGATGTTTAAGGACTCAATTAGAATTTTTCAAGGTTTATTTTAATTTATTGAGGTCTTAATTGCAAGAAACCTTTAGGCTTTAATTGAAAGAAATTGAAGTTTGGGGGTCAAATTGAAATTTTTAGGAGTTAATTTGGTAAACTCAGGGCTTAATTCTTTGAACCGTCAAACACATTTTGACCCCTAAAAGCATCCATTTCTTTTATAACCCATAGCCATAGCCTGAGCCTGCATTACATGCTTTTGAAAGTCCTTTCTAATCAAGCGCGCACAACCTGGGTTAATAAATGGTGATCTTACTATTCACATGACATGATAAATGAGTAGCCACCCATTTTTATCCATGCATGAAAATTTTAAATTCTAACATGAGACAAAACTTTTATTATATATAGATTTTTTCAAGTAAATACTTCAAATCTTTTTGAAAAATTGATACAGAAGGTCATCTTTGGTAAAAGCCTGGCCTAAAGAAAACCCATATTCTGAAATTCAATAAAAACCTTAGGGAGAATTGCTTAAGAAAATGTTTTGATGCATGCATTGAAAGTTTTGGTTTTCATGAACAAAACCAAGTCTTTTAAAGATATTCTTCTTAAAAAAGATTTATGTGCTGAAACAAAACAAAAAAAAGCCTTTAAAATAAATAAAAAAGCAATTAAAGCATTAACAAGAGCATGATAGAAAGCAATGATAAATCATATATCCAGTAGAGTAAGAAAGGCCCCATAAAAAAACAAAAGTTGAAGACTTCTTCCTAATAATGAGTTAGGTAAGAAAGGCAACATAAGAAACAAATCTTGACTCAAGTATACAATTTTGAACACATGAACGAGCTCACACCATAAAAGGAGTTCATAGGAAACCAACGAAAGGGTGAGACCTATATTTTCAAATCAGGTAAGAATGCATTCATTTAAACCCAAAACAATACACAAGTTTTTATTTTACAAAAAAAAAAATTCTTGAAATCAAACATGAACGAGTTAAAAGACTAATAAAGAAGGAATCTTTAGAAAGCTCTAGTTGAAAAGGATCACTGAGATTCAAGGTTTCAGGTCAGTTGAGCTGGAAAAAAAAACCAAAATTTTGATTTTATTTAAAGGGAATTGTCATATTGGGATTTCAGGTTTACTCCATGGATGCTTCCCATTTTTCAACTTTAAGAATGAAAGCATTGATATGCTGCAATTAGAGAAGGGTTTACTCCATGGATGCTTCTATTGGAATTGTCATGCCTTCAAGAAAAATTGCCCAAAACCATCATTTCTTATGTGGTATAATCTAGATGAGAGATGTTAATAGTTGTAAGAATTTCAATGATCAAGTTTGGAAGTTGGTGAGCAAGAGGCAGGTTGAAATTGTGAAGCATAATTTCATCTACCATTATTGTCATTGGATCATAATGAGTATAACAAGGATGGATGATGATGAGGAGACACAAATGTTGCTGGAGAAGCTGACCTAACTAGGGTGTTGTATTGTCAATAATTTTGTTATGAAATATTGCTACTATGCACTATATTTTGGGATTAAAAATATTTTTAATTAAATATGCCTTTTATTTTCTTTTTGTTGTTCTGAAATCAAAAGATGTTTAGTATTTTATGGTTGACTATGATATTTTGATCAAACTCTAACATGTGAAATTAAAAGTAATCAATCGTGAAAGATTAAAAGTGTTTTGATTGCAAAAATGACTCAACATTTAGTGACCAAACAATTTTGTGCTCACATACAACATTGAACCACACTTTATGGAGCTAAGTTTTAGTAGTATGCATAATGACTTGTAGTGAATTTGGTAGTTATGGACTCACGAATCGTGCCTCTTTGCAAGTCCAAATTATCACGTTGGACGAGGTCAAAATTTATCAATTCTAACCAACCTTGGTTGAAATGAGAATAGATCATCTTTGTTTATACTTTTCACAATCCTTAAGATATATATCCCTTGCAATCCTAATTTGAGCTTGATGAAATCTTTCTTTCGAATAGAAACCCTAACCTGGATCACACCTAGCACCGGGGGCAAGTAAGAGATTTTTGGTTGAAAAGATAAAGACAATGGTAGAATCATCGATAAAGAGAATGCTAAGAATGATAACCCAACAATTGACAAAGGGCTAAAAGTGAAAAAAACATAGACTATAGGGCATACAGGAAAACTTTGAGAGAGGCAGTGAGAAAGCCAAAAGTATAAACTTCTTGAACTTAAAGGCAAATCAAGTTTAAAGGTAGGAAAGTACATAAACTATGAACATGTCTTTTGTTATCTGTGATAAAGCCTTTGGTGTCTTCAAATGATCATATTGGTTATCCATCAAAGAAAAAGTTAGAGTTGCTATATGGTCTCTATTAACAGAATATTGATATTTTAGGTGAAAGTGGAATGTACGTCATTCTTTTACAAAGATAGTGAAATAAAAATTAGGAAATGATGGGCAATGAGCTTTAGTATTCTCTTTGAGTTTGAGATTGACAATGAAATGAATGACATTGTTATATGCCAATGATTAATAAGAATGAAACTTCTTGAATCTTTGATTGAATGAAGTAAAAATTCATGCTGAAAAGAGTGGCATGATTATATGACAATGTTTCACCTTAATTGATAACACTGAAAGTTTTATTGATAAAAAACATCTCGGAAGGTCGATCTATAAATTCAAATCATTTCAAACTTCTTGGAACTAAATGCTTAATATTTTGTATAATATATGGATTATTTTGGACATTATTAATTTGGTTTGATGTGCGTTTTTTATTTTGAAATGATGTGGTTATTTGTGTTGAATTGTGAGATTATTTTTTTTGATTGAGATTGCTTTTATGGACATTACATTGGTGCATGAGTTATGTTTGGATTTATTTTGATTTATTTGGATTAGCATTAAATTTGATCGAAATAGGTGAAATTAATAAAATCTGTGTGGATGTTTGTCATTGTTTGGTTTTAAGTCGATGAACGATAATTCGTTTTGAATTGATATCATGGTTAAAATAGCCTTAATAAAAACATTCTATTTGCATCTTACAAAATACATCCTTAGTCATTTTTTAATAATTTTTGAAAGATCATTTTCCAATTAATTTTGAATTCCCTAACTTTTTTTCTACCCTTATACGTTTAATATTTGGAATTGTGATCTATACACGAGGTGTTTTTTTGGAATTAAACGAATCGTTTTCCATAAAAAAAATATTTATTTTAAAAATACAATTTTATTTTAAATAACATATGACCAAGTCTTTCAATAAATATTAAAATTTTATTTTCAATAAGAAAATATTATTCACTTTTAATATAAGGATAAAAATCCTAAAAGAGGTTAATATCCAATATAATATTAGGGATAAAAAATTATTATTACCCACTTTAATATACGGATAAAAAACAGTATGAAGTTAATATCCAAAATATTATTGGGGATAATACAACTCATTTACTTTTAATATAAAGATAAAAACCACAAGGAATTTTATATGAAATATTATTCAAAATGATGTGGTAGCAAAAATATCAACCCCTAAAATATAAATGCATGAGATTAATTAAATAGAGAAGAAACCTATTTGGAAAATAAAAAGGCTTTAATATAAAGCATTGGAACACACATAGGTGGGAAAGGGAAATTAAGGCCTAGAATGAGAAGGAAAAAGGATGAAAGGACTAAAGTAAAAAGGTATGAACAAATGAAAGATAAGAAAAAAAAAGGGGGGAAAGAGAGGAAAACCCGTCAGCCCTAGTGTAACACTTTTAAATTATAATATCATGAAATCTCAAACATTTTTTTACTAATGTCAAGTATTGAATAATATGTTTAAAATTATAGGATTTTTTTTTTTGAAAATTTCGGTAGAGTTTCCTTTGTTTTCTGATGTTACCAAGTTATCGACTAGACTTCATTCAATCACAATAATCAAAACTTCCACTTTGATCCAACCATCCTGGATCATATCCCATCTCATCATATAATTTTTCACATAACTATACTTCATTGTATTTTCTCAACCTTACATCATCAACAAATAAAACATTAACTACAAACAATTATAAACTCAAAAGATTCATATTGAACTAATTATTACATTAACATGCATCCATCTTTTAAACATGCATGATTATAATTACTAAATATTCTTTTCGAATAGTTTAATAATATTAGTTCCTTACTCATACTTTTTAAATGTATAAGTACCAAAAGCAAACATCTTCATGATACATATATTACAATTTACATATAATATAAATTACATATAAAGCAAATATATTACATCCCCCAAAATAAACAGATTAAAACACAAATCTCATATTTAACGCTCCGCATCACCTCGTGAAAAACCTGTATACATAACATTAATAAGAAATAAAGAAGATAACACATTAAAAATGATAAAGCTATTATTTTCACAAGTCTTCAAAATATATCAAATTATCTTTCATCACTAACTTACTATATATCAACATTACCAACTCATTCATAATTTATTAATCCGATACTTATAGGACCTCTATAACCAACACTCATTGCTTAATTTTTAATTTGATAATTCATAATTTTACCTCAAACCCGGCTAACCCTCTTAAATAGCCAACAATCAAACCGGTAATTCCATACATATTACCCAACATTCGGCTATTCTCTATAAATAGCCAATCTGACCGGTAATTCCATACGAATTGCCCAACATTCAGTTATTCTCTATCAATAGCCAATATAACCGGTAATTCCATACCAACCGATAATTCTATACTAATTACCCGACATCCCAATTGTAATACCAACATTTTCTTCTTCTACTTCTTCCATATCAACATGTCATAAACAACTCATAACTAATAATGAAACTTTGAATTTTAAAAGAAAGTCATGAATCATCTACCGTCTGCTCGTGATGGCCCGGCTTCTCCTGCCTGATGCCCTGCTCCCGAAACAACTCCTGAATAAATCAAATTGCACTACATTCTTAATCCATTATTATTTCTCCTACGTGCCTAAATTTGAAGCACTTAATATCTTTTATTTAATTGGGGTTTACACAAAAATTTTCATTCATTTGTCACCTCATTTTCAACATATAGTTTTAATCAATTTTCTTCTTTTAACTCACTTAAAGAATTCTCTCATAAACTATTCCTACAATTTATTTATTCCTTCTTTTCACATTCTTATGATGTTCTTCACTTGTTTATATTTTGAATACTTCAAATAAGATAAAGAACATTATTTCTCAAACATAAAACAATCAAAACCTTATTCTTATATTTCCTCATCCTTAATTACAAGTTTTTTTCTTCAAAATTATTCAATTTCTTTCTTAATTACTACTTACATTCACTATTTCTATACTATTCTACCTTAATTCCATCATGTTTACTACTTTTCTCAAAATCCCCAAATTCTCATAAGAACTCTAATTAAAAAAAATCAAGAATATAAGAAATTAAATCAAATTTAATTGTCATTGTTTGATAACTTACTCAAATAAACCCAAAAACACTTCATTTAAGTAAGAATCTAAATTTTTCATGCTTACCAATCAAAGTTCTCCCAACATATCTTCTCCTCCTAGTGTGGCCAGCCCTCCTCACCTTTCTTATATCTTCCTTCACTTGATTCTTCCTTAATTTAATGTTCCAAGTCTTTCAATCTTACAAGTTTCAAAGCTCTCTCTCACTTTTTCTTGTTTTTCTCTTGATTTCTCACATTCTTCTCTTATTTTATTTTCTTTTCACATTTGTTACTGCCCAGTTGGCAGTTCATAACAGAAAAGGAGCTGCCTTGTTTTATTTTTAATGGAAAATTACAATTTTACCCTTAATGAGTGTTTCTGCTTTCATTTGACGGTCCTTATTCTTTGCTAGCACTACCGAGCTCCGTTCATCCTAAAATTTTAACCACATTTTATTCAATATATTTTAAGGTTTCTCATAAACTTTCAGCTCAATCTGATGGCCGGATTTAAAATTACATTCAATAACGTAAAACTAGTCAAATTGTGATTTTTTGTCAAATTTTTTGATTTTCTCTAAAAATTCTGAAGTTTTAACCCAAGCTAAGGCATCATATTAGAAGGCTCCATACAGATTTTTAGAATTTCTAATAACCCGATCGAGAGTTACAATTTTTTTTTGTTCTACATGAAACTAGTCAATTTATAATTTTTCGCCCAAAGGTTTTATACCTAGGAAGAGAAGGGGGTGATGGCAGAAGGGAAGAAAAGGATGGAAGGAACCATTTTTCTCTCTTCAAACACCTCCTCTCATAGAGAACAAGTAGAGGGAACACACACCATCATACCCATAAGAGAAAATAAAGAGTTGAGTGAAGATTAAACACCCAAAAACCAAACAAACTTAAAAGGAAAAGGAGATGGGGGCTAGCGGCAGCGGAAGAGAGTGAAGAGAGACCAAAAGATTTAAAGAAGAAAGGTTTGAAGAGGCATAAAACGCATCTAGGAACAAACCTAACATCCTCCTAGACAAACTTCTAGCATTTTGGGTAAGTTTTTTGCAAAAACACTAGCTCTTATATTTGGGTTTTTCAAGAAATTTTCTAAGTAGATGGAAAGTAAAGATAAAGTGTGATTGAAAGGTGAAGAAGACTTAATAATGTGTTAGAAAAATTGAAGAACACAAATGACTAAGAAAAGGCTATAGAGCTTTTGACCAGGCCTCAAATTAGTGATGGGAAATAACATACAAGAAACAATGATATGTTGAAACTCAAATACATAAACAAATTCTTATGATGCTTTTGTGAAACCTAATTTTTGAATGATTGAAATCCCATGTGTGATTATTAATGTAGAAATGATATTCTATAGAAATAGTGATAAAAGAAGAGAATGAATGATTGAAAGTGATTGTTTATATGTTGGACATTCAAAACCAAAAATCTGGATAGTGTTGTTAGCTAACTTGTGACTAGATATAAACCTAAATAAAGATAGAATTTGGGATGTTTCCCTCATGAAAGTTGTAGAATTGAGTGTTAACATTTAAATGGAATTGGAATCACCTAATCTGGAGCTGTAGAACTCGAGATATTGATAGAAAACCGAAGCTAGGTTAAAATAGGAAAATTCTGGACACCATGCATACGAGACCTTGAACTGAAATTTTAGGTTTGTAGCTAAGAGAAATTGAAATAGGTGTCTTCATAAAATATGTGTTCCATCATGTTAAATTTCACAAGAAATAAACCTTGCTCCATTTGGAGTTATAGAACTTTAGATATGGATGAAATATCAGGCAGAGGTTGGGTTGTGCATAACAGGACAGACCTGCTTACCACTGTATTTCGACAATGTTGAGTTTATAAACAGCAAATCTGGATTGACCCTCTTCATCCTGAATGTGTAATTTTGCCTTAGCTTACTATAGAAATAAACTCCATAGGGAATTGAGTCTTACAACTCTAGTGGGGGGAGAAACACTAAGCAGTATTTTAGTACACTTGCTATGGATTGAAATTTGCAGAGGTGATTCTTACATAAAGAATGAGTATGTAAACTTGTTACAACAAATGTTGATAGGAAAATATTTTTATGGTGCAGGAGGAACATCAGGCACATAATCTTCTATCGAAGGAGCTCACATGATCGGAGAAATCGGTAAGTGAAATCTCGCCTTAAATGAGCAAAGTTAAATTCTGAAACTTTGAATTCTTGAAAATTCTTGAAGATTCAAAACGTTATGAATGGTTATGAATGTCATATGGTTTAAGAGCAATTAAATTTGGGTTGCTTTCACAGTGAGCAAAAGCCAATGTTGGACTTGGTTTAGGGAATGCAGAAACCATTAGATTTGGGTCGCTTTCGCAATGAGCGAAAGCCAATGTTAGACTTGTTTTTGAAAATGCAAAAACCATTGGATTTGGGTTGCCTTCACAATGAGTGAAAGCCAATGTTGGACTTGTTTCCGGAGATATGAAAACTATTGAAATTGAAACTTGCTTTCGCATCGAACGAGAGTCAATGTTGAAATTAAGCTTTAGAATTATGAGAATATATATAAAAATAATAATAGAATAAAATAATAGAATTTCTTTCATTGAGGATGAGATCCATTGTTAGGATTGTTTTTCCAAAGTCGAGGAAAGAAATGATGGATTTGGTTTGTTCCCAAAACGAGTTAAAGTGAATGTTGGTATTGTTTCCGTAGTGTTGGAGAATGATGAATTTGAGTAGCTTTGATATGGAATTCTGAAATTGTATTTTGTATCATAGTTTTAAAACTCGAACCGGCCCGGCAGGTCGACCCGGAACCCGGCTGACCCGGGCCTAGGACTGGTCCGGGTCTAAGTAAAAACCCGCCAGGGAGTTGGCCCGGCGAAACCCGGTCGACCCGGCAGGTCAACTCAGAGCCCGGGCGACCCGGGTAAACCCGGCTGAGACCCGGCCTCTTTTTTATATATATATATATACATGGATGCGAAACAGTGTAGTTTTTGACTCATTTTCTATTTCTACATTTTCTCAAACCAAACTGAGGATATCAAACAGAGAAGAGGATTTCAAAGTAAATCAGGAAACATTTAAGTACCAATCATTTAATAAAAAGATATCTTCACACCAAGAGAAAGAAATTGTAAAGCCCTTAAATTTCAATTCAAAGAAAACAAAAAGAAGAAAAAATCATAATTTTAAACAGGCGTGAAAAACATATAAAATCTCCTTTTGAGCATCAAAAACTCTGTTTCTTATGACAAAATCATTTTCTTGGAATATCTAAGAAGATATTGCCCCTCCAAGTTCGCTCACAACGTTCCTATCATCCGTGTATCCACTCAACCAGAGAGCTCACCTCAGCTGCCATATTCATAAAAAAAAAGAGGTCCTTTTCTTCTTCTTCACAATAGTAGCAGCAGCTAGAGAGACAAAGGGAGAGTGGGTGATCCGTGTATATGAGAGGGAGTTGGAATATAAATGAAGGTATGGATATATGCCACATTATGAAAAGTTAGAAAAGTGGTTAGTCTGGCCTGTTTGTTTCTGCGTTTCAAAAGTGCTTTTGACAAAATTTGAAAATTTTTTATTTTTTATTAACTTCAAAGTAATATGTTTTTAGTGATTTCAAATCATTTTGATGTGCTGATGTCAAAAATAATTTTAAAAAAATAAAAAAAACATCATTAACATGTATTTTAGCACGAAAAACTATTTAAAAAGCAATCGCAACCACACTGCCAAACACATTACTGTGTGAATTTTGAATTTCCCAATTCTCCTTTCTTTAATTGTTTCATTAATTGTTTTAATTTAATTTAATTAAATTGGTATGCGGTTAGAGCTGGGGAGGAGAATTCAAAGAAAGGGAGGCGCCTAAATAAATGCTAGCATTTAATGCTTTGACTTAATACTGACATACTATGTAAGGTTTCGTGGAGGGTGAGGATGCCTTCTGTAGACCTTTGGTTCAGTAAATGGCAGACATAAAATTATTGTTCTTTTATGGTTTAAAAATTTAAGCTGCCATCTAGTGTTTTATTCACTAAAAACCCTATATTTATTCTAAATCCAAAATATATCTTATTATATTTTATATTTGTTTTGTCTCCCTT
>Ga0325405_1002193_pt1 | contig 20033 bp, 9 predicted proteins | sample PopdelMetagenome_21_FD_205663 | JGI IMG/M metagenome (GOLD analysis project Ga0325405, IMG submission 205663) | Populus deltoides microbial communities from Bellville, Georgia, United States - Xylem-Control-R2 | ecosystem: Host-associated > Plants > Phyllosphere > Stem > Wood/Secondary xylem...
AATTTGACTCGTCAAGGCCCTTTGTAGTTGTTTTGCTCTCGCTCTTGTCATTGGACCATCTGAATCCTCTTGCATATTAGTTTTAGCTTTACAAGATGGATTATAATTCCCATGATGCACATCACTAATTTAGGAGTCATATAAAGATATGATTGATGCACTATGTTTATCTACCTAATTTAATTTACTTTAATTTGTTGAGTTACTTAAGATCATATAAATTAAATGGGATCCTAACCCTAAGAGATCTAAGCAAAATTTTCTAAATTAATGGTGAGGGCTATTGAGTTGCAGGAAAATAGTTGGAAACCAAATTAAGATTAAAGACTTTATTTAGTTTTGATTTTATATATATATATATATATATATATGCATGAAACTAATAACTTGTTATCTTTATATGAATAGGTTGATAGATCACCATGATGGACAATATATCCATGCGTAGCTTGCTTGATGCTAACAAAATAATAAGACCAAACTTGTTGGACTAGTTTTAAATGTGAGAATTGTTTTCAAACAAGAAAAAAAGATTATATGTTCTTGAAAATCATATTACTCATGTCTTTGATGAGGACGTTGATTATAAAGTTAGACTAAATATAAACATCATATTGATGATGATATGTAGGCTACATGATTAGTACTTAAAAATGAAATTTTATCAAGGTTTTATATCATTATTTTGCACTTGAAGTATCAATAATTCCTTAACTAGAGCATGTTTTATAATAACATGTCTAATAATATAAGATACCTTTAATTTATGGTAAATGTTCATTTTAAATGCAGGCATATCACATAAATCAAATGATTGATTTATGAGTTTAACTACTAAAATTAAGAAGATAAAGAGAGGGCTGAGCTTAGAAAAGAGATGCTGGTTCAGTCCAAACTGAAACATCATTCGGTTATTGGATTATAAATGGAGCTGTAGAAGTTGGATTTAGGTCTGGTTTATATGTATGGAAAGTTAAGACATAGACCTAAAACTTTCATGAGAGTCCAAGATTTAAAAGTGCCATTTTCGAGTTCAAATGGTAACAACAACGGAGAAGTCAAAATCTATCCTGCAGCCCAGACACTGTTCAGTGTTCGGCCCATATCTCGAGTTCTAGAATTCCAAATGCGTTGATTTTTGTTTTGTTGGAAAGCTGAGACAATTTCCCAGAATTTTCATGCGGACTATCTATTCAAATTCTGATGTTAGCAATAATGTTTTCTGCAGACAAGAAGATAAGGATTGCTACCAAGTCAAAAGGTGATCACCCACTCAACAATTAGTCATCAAATCAATAGTTTTGAATTTTGGCCTATAAAAGGAGGCATTTGCCATGCATTTAGGCATCTTGGTTTTCAGATCAAGATCATACTCTTGCTTTCTTTCTTTGTATTTTGTAATAATGTTCAAGTTTTATTCTATGCTATATTTTTCTTAATATCTTGTTCATGCTTTTCATTTCCTTTACTATACTTATATAATTATGTTCTTATCTTGTTTATTTATATTTCTCTCTTTCATTATGTTTAGTTAAGTTTATTATGTCAAGGTGAAAAGGCTACACTAATGGTGTAAGAATAAGTATAGTGTAAATTCAACTTGGACTTTAATGTTTGATACTAACATGTTTTGTATTTATTATCTTACTCACTCTTAATACCTTGCTTGTTAAATGGTTAATCTAAATTTGTGTTGAACAACCCTTGGTACAATAAATAATTGACACTTTCATAGCCCAACTGTATGGTATAACCGACACCTGTGCTATGAAAGAAACTTGATTTGTTGTTAACATAAGTTATCACCATGAATACCTGATAATATTTACAAGTATTGGCATTACTCAAATAAGATAATTAATGTAATCATGTTAACAATTTATAATCCGATTGAAACCTCCTTTGTGTGTGGTTTCCAGTCCAGTAATAAAAAAGAGTTTATACTATACTTGTTTAAAATACCATTAGTGGATCCTCTAACCTTGACAATTGTTTTATCCTTATTTAATCCTTACATCAATATCACATCTCAAAATTTCTCTTCAACTCCTTTTTATTTGTTGTTTATAATTTTATATAGTTCGACTCCCTATGGTTCGACCCCGGTCTTGCCAGGTTATTTATTACTTCGACACTCATGCATTTGGGATAAGACATCAATCTTTTGATCGTGTCATTACATGTGTAATGTTAACCGATAAATCGCTTAAACCTCAAATACAATATAGGAATATGATGTCCATACTATAATTATACATCTTGAAGAGTTGTTAGATGTGACTTGTAGGATTGAGAGGTATGAGACCTTTAGAAAATTATTTTGCTGCAAGATGACAAAGGATTCCTCTATGTACACCTTTTTTTTTTAAATGAATGGTTATTTTGAGAAATTAGGCTACTTGGTCTTTGTCATGGACTATGAGTTAAACGTTGACATGATCTTGTAGTCTTTGTATCAAAATGCATACAAGCCAACTTGGAGCATCAAGAAAGACAAGTGTACTTGTCATCATTGTTACAAGGAAAGCCACTAAAGAAGGATTATGCAAAGACTATCTTACAACTGTGAAAGCTAAGAAGCTTATTAAAGCTTTTAATTTAGGTGTGTTTATGATTCAATAGAGGTAAAATGGACTTGTATCTTTGGATAGATTTAAATTATCATTGAAGATAAATACTATTCCTTTTATAATAAAGATGTTTATTATAGATCTAGTATTTATATGAATAATTTATATACGCTTGGTTTAGAAATGCCCATGTTCAATATAAAAAGTAAGAGAAATAGATTAGGTAATCAATATTCATTATAATTTTGGCTTTGTAGATTACATCATATCAATAAAATAAGAATCACCAAGTGACCAGACCTATCATACTTAAAGATCTAAAGATGTAATGTTTATGTGATGTGTGTTGTGTTTGAAAAGTTAGGAGCTAAGTTGGATAAATATAAGTATACGAAATATCGATAAGAAACAATTAGATATTATTTATATCATTCTGTTGAGCAAAAGTTGTTTGTCTTAAAATATGCTACATTTCTTGAGAAACAATTTGTTCTTGAAAGGGGTTCAGGGGAGTAGTGAGAGGAAAATAAGATTTAAAAAAGTTCAAGAACCACAAACTGATATCCATATGGTTGAGGCTATAACATTAGATATTCATCCTGAAACTCAAGAATTCTATTGATTTGGCAGGACATGTTATGCACCAATGAGATATCAACTTCTCATGAAAGCTGATAATGATAAGTTGCTCATACTTGATGAGCGTACATGAAAACAATATCTAATATTAATTATAAACAATATCTAATATTAAGGATGTGGCAGCTGGTTTTTGAAATTTCCTAGTCTTGCAAGGATATTTAATGGGCAACAACATAGTTTCCATGTGTGGTATGGACTCCATATTAATGTGGAATCCTTATGAAGTATGGAAACAGCTATTCTATCCTTGTTATAGTAGGAATCTATTGTTAAATTAGTTTCCAAGTCAGCTACGAATACTTTGTAGACAATAAAACTAAAGAGGAAGCAACTTCATATTTGATTCTCCTAGCTTATATAGGACTTCGAAATCTAATCCTATTATATGTAGGATATTAAATTTAGATTTATTATTGTTATTATTATTTCCTTCTTAGTTTAGGGTTTATTTATATTATTTGGGTTTAATTGTTAGTGGGCATAATATAAGTCCACATAGGGTTCCATTACGGTTTGTTTCAGTCTAGAGTCAGCATAAATAAAGGCATAACTAGACATGAAAGTTAGACAATTCAGATTAATAAAACTTTTTATTTGCCGCACTTGTTGTGTGTTGGTGCGATAATCTCCCTTCCTTGGTTCTCTAAATAACTGAAAAACAACTTATCCAAAAACAACTAACTTCGTGGCATCATCCATCCTTAGACTTCTCATTTGCGAATCAATATTTGTTGGGTGGAGGTTTCTGTTTCCAATAGTGCTGGTCTCTAGGTACAAGTTATCTTTATGTCACATTTCTATCAAATCTGATTTACTTGGTTTTCCGGGAATTGATGTCTTGGCGTGTGGGTTGCTTGACCGCGTGTTCAAGAGATTTGCATCATTAACAGCCAATATAGGTCTTTCTTTCAATTAGTCATTTCTTTATATTTTTTTTTCATTTCACCCATTAATATCGTAATTCTTTGTCCGACCATAGTTCTATCCTCGGACAATGGTTTTTTTCTCTTTTTTTTTTTGCGTTCGTTGATTATGTTGTTGCTGTTTTAGAGAGAGCTCTACATATGGCAAATAGACACTTAGTGCTTAAACGTTGGCAGCCTAACATGTAATTTTCTAAAGATGATTTAGCTAAAGTTCTGGTTTGGGTTAAACTTCAAAATCTCCCCCTAGAATACTGGACCACTAAGGGGCCGAGTTACGTTGCTAGTGGGATCCCTCTTCACGCTAACCTCACAACCCTAATGCGCAAAAGGCTAAATTACGCAAGAGTACGTGTTGAGATAGATGCTTCAAGGATGCTGTTAGGGAATTTGATATTCTATGCCGAAATGGTATGTTAATTTCTATTTCGATTGAGTACCTCAGCTTCCATCCAAAGTGTATTGGTTGCAATGTTTCTGGCCATACTCTAGCAACCTGTCCCAAGGCAAAAGAGATTAAGGGGATGCATGGTGTTGTGGGTACTAGTTTAACACATGGCAAGCAAAATCAGTTTAAATGGCAAGAAGTTGTAAAATGAAAATGGTTGAGATTAAAGGGACACATGGTGTTGTGGGTACTAGTTTAACACTTGGCAAGCAAAATCAGTTTAAATGGCAAGAAGTTGTAAAACGAAAAAGACTTTAAAGAGAATGGTGAGGGTATTGTCATAGTTATCAAACCTGGCTCGAGTGTTGACCCGGTCAATGGGCCGGGTCTCGGGTTTTATGGGTCAACTAGGATTAACTCGGAAAATTTAAAAAAATATATTTAAAATTTTAATATTTCATATGAAAAAATTCATGTAAATATAGGCTATACATGTTGTAAATAAATAAGTTTAAAATAATATTTTAAGAAGTTTTTTATCTAACATTGAAAAAACATAACTTTTTTCTTGTGAATATAGAGTATATATACTAAGGGGCTTCAAATCCCACATTAAAGAAATAATTTTTTTCTTTTGAAAATACTCATATATATTAAAGGGCTTCAAATCCCACATTGAAAAGATATTATGTTATCATTTTAAGTTGAAGTATTTAAACCAAAACGTTTTTTATCCCACATTGAAAAAATAATTTTTTTTCTTGGGAACATAGAGTATATATACTAAAGAGTTTCAAATCCCACATTTAAAAAACACAACTTTTTTTTTGAGAACGTAGAGTGTGTATATATATATATATATATATATATATATATATATATATATTAATGGGTTTTAAATCCTACATTGAAAAAATATAACTTTTTTCTTGTGAACATAGATTATATATACCAAAGGGTTTCAAATTCTATATTGAAAAAATAATTTTTTTTCTTAGGAACATGAAGTATATATAGTAAAGGGTTTTAAATCCTACATTGAAAAAAAATATTTTTCTAATATTTATATAGTGAACTTTAAAAGGTGTTAATAACCAACTAAGAAAATATGAAAAAAGAGGGGTATAGGAGAAAAACTGCATTTGAAAAAAAAAACATTGGGTCTTGCTCATGTTCGCCGGGTCATGGGTTGACTCGTCGGGTTGATCGGGTTTGGCCGGGTCATTGCATCGGCCAGTCTTTTAACAAACCCGGACCGGTCCAGCCCACGGACCGGTCCAGCCACCGTCTCGGGTCGACCCGCCATGCCAGTTCAAGTTTAATTACTATGGGCATTGTATTGCGATCTCATTGTTGACCTCTGATATGAATTTTCCAAGTGGTGATCGAGTGAAGGGGCCCGAGACTTTAGGTGATGAATTGAATAATAATTCCTTTGACATGGCCATTTGTGAAACCATTCACGAGATTCCTTTTTCAGACTCCCTTGACCATACATGACGTAAATATAGTCAAGGAGGAGCAAGGTGTTGCACCTACAACAACTGATTCTAATGAAAAGTGTAGTGATCAGGAAATTTCAGAGGTGGTGAGCATCGAGCTTGATTATCAATGGGTTAATCACTTAGTAGTTAAGGCCAAAGACTCTCTGGAGAAAATGAAGAAGAGTTTCCCAGGTTCAAAGCGAAGGAAAAAGAAGTTTAGCCCCTCATGAAGGGGTAAGTTGAGGTGATTGTGTGTTGTTTGTTTCCAACTTCTATTTTTTCTCATGAATATTGGTGTTAAAATATAAGGTTGAATGATCTTTTAAAGCATTCAGAATTGCATCGCCTTATCCAATATCATAAGGTGACCTTTTTTGGATTGGTTGAAACTTAAGTTAAAGAATCAAATAAAGATAATGTTTCTAAATTTCCTTTTTAATAACCGGTCTTGCTTGCATAATTATGAATTTGCTTGTGGTGGTTGAAATTGGATTTGTTAGGATTCAAATGAGGTGAAGGTTGATATTTTGGGTAGTTTGGATCAAATTGTTCATATTGGTGTTTCTATAGTAGGTACCAATTTGATCTTTAATGCTTCCATTGTTTACGGAGATAACAAGCCTTCTAAATGGGTTTTATTTTTAGGCAAAACAAGGTGTGGCAGAATGATCTGAATGACTGCCTTACTCAATCAGATTTGAATGACCTTAGATCCACGGGTTTTAGATTCACATGGACTAATCAGCATTGTAACAATCCTATACTGAAAAAGCCGCACCTAGTACTTGTTAATGTGAAGTGGGAATGTGAGTTTGTGGGTTCAGAAACTCATTTCCTATCGTTTGGTGTTTTGGATCACTCTTATATGTTAGTTAAAGTTGTAAGAACGCCAAAAAGGAAGGCTCCATTCAAATGTTTTGATTTTTAGGCTGACCATCCTCAATTACTTTAGGTAATGGCAACGGTTTAGGAGGTTGAAGTCACGGGCACTCCGATGTTTGTTTTGAGTAAAAAGTTGAAGCATAGTAAAAATGCGTTGAAAGCTTGCAACAAGAAGTTTTTTTATAAGATTTCGGAAAGGGTGTTGATGGCTAAAAGGGCTATAAAAGATGCTCAATGCAAGCTGCAGGAGAACCCCTTAGACCTAGATACTCATAGATCTGAACCTATGTTGCTTCAAGAATATTGGGGACTTGCTCAAGCAGCAGAGAGTTTCCTAAGGCAAAAATCTCGGATCAGACGGTTGTATTGATCTCTCCATTCTTAGGAGGGCTTTGCCTCACTAATTATCCACGCTTCAAATGACAGGTCTGGATACTTCGATTACTAATGATGAAATTCAAACGGTCCTATTTTCTCTTAAGGACAATAAAGCTCCTGGTCCTAATGGTTTCAGCGTGGGTTTCTTCAAGAGAGCTTAGAGCATCGTTGGTCTGGACACCATTAACGATGTCTGTTCATTCTTCATTTTAGGTCAGCTTCTCAAAGAAGTAAATGCAATCAGTATAGCCTGAATCCCTAAAGTTTCTAACCCATCACATGTTAAGGACTTTAGGCCTATTTCTAATTTTAACACCATATACAAATGCATTGCCTAGATTATTGCCAACATAATCAAGGGAGAGCTTTCGGATCTGATTGGTCCTTTTTAGTCGGCTTTCATTGAGAATCAAAATATCAGTGACAACATCCTTTTATCCCAAGAGCTGCTTCACAATTACCATTGTAAGGGGGGCCTCCTAGGTGCTGTTTGAAAGCTTATCTAATGAAGGCTTATGATTTAGTAAGGTAGGACTTTTTATTGGCTGATGATTAGTTTTCCTTCAAGTATGGTTAACTAGATTCGTGAATGTATTTCCACTACTAGATTTCAGTATCCATCAACAGAGAGTTTCATGGTTTCTTTGCTGGTACTAGGGGGTTAAGGCAAGGAGATCCCATGTCTCCTTGTTTGTTCTTGTCATGGATTTTTTTTTGGGTCTGATGGGCAATCTGGTTCATAACAATAACTTAAACAGCTTCATTGGCGTTGTGAATGGATACATCTCGCTCATTTGTGCTTCACGAAAGATTTAGTGATCTTTTGTCAAGCTGAGGTGGGTATGGTTTCAGTCATTAAAGTCTTGATCAATTTCAAATTGATGCAAACTTCATGATCGCATGGTCAGCAACCCACACGTAAAATGTCAGCTCTATCCAACGGTCAAATTGACATTTATGATTGTTGCTGTAGAACTGGATAGTTGCACATTTTACGTCAAAATCCGAATTTGACCTTGCACAAGAAAATAAACCAAGGTGATCTAAACATGTACTTAGGCAATTCCATTTGATTAGAAAAATCATAGAAATGAAAGATATAAAGATAGTACGAGTAAACATTGAAGAAAATCTTATAAACCCTGTCACTAAGACATTGTCTTCAGTCTAAACATGATCACCATATGGAGGGATATGATTAAGAGATTGACTTTAGTGCAATTAAGAGATTGTTAATGAATATGCCATCCTATAGCCAATCAGTTGGTTATACGTAACACTAATTTTATTCATGTAAAATGTATTTATTATTAATAAAGACTTTCTTTATCTTTACTATTTATTTATATTTGATTAATGAATCTAGAGTATAAATAAAGTTTAAGGGATAAAAATGCTTTGCAAATAAAATTATAAAGTTGTTATAATTATAAGATTTTTATTGCATCAAAGCATTGTTCTAAAATATTTTTTGTCAATGTTCTATTAAGACTGGACATTGATTAGAGCTATTAAGACCAATACGTATTATGTTCTTTCTTTTATGAAAGGAAGTAGCTGCTCTTATAAATTGAGGTATGAGGGATGCCTGAAACTAATATGTAGGTGTTTGTCAAATGACATATACACTGAACTAGCAAGTATGAGAATTCTAGATGGAGAGATCATGATGCAAACCTCGTGATCACATGGTCACGCAATCCACAATCAAGATTGAGATCTGATCCCGGAAAACCGAAATAGGTCTGATAGGAGTGTGACACAATGGAAACCTGCCCCAAGGCACCAACACTATTGGAGTGAGTAGAATGACGCCACGAAGCCAATTAATCATTGATAAGTCAGATTCAGTTCGTTCAAGAACTGAAGAATGCAAGAATCACTCTCACACGTTAAAACTAAAAAATTCAGAAGTAATTATCATCAAAGCTGCCGAAATTTTGGCTTACATGAGTTTAAATAATTCTTGAAAAATTAACCCTAATGTACCCCTTAAGTGTACTTATATGAGGTCCACTCAAAACCCTAAACTAAAAAGCCCATAACTTGATCCAAACAACCCTTGGATCTTAACTGAAAACAAAGTATTAATTAAGTCCAAACAAGCCTTGGGTTGTAGCTAACAAAATAAAATAAAGCCCCTAATATTAAATCCATGTTCTATCATGAGAAGAAGAGAAGAAAGTAAAATATTATAGAACTGATTCAAGGCTTATTTATAGCCTTCCATGCAGCCCCTTAATCCTAGAAACAAAAGGAAAAGGTAGCCACTCATGTTGTTTCCAAGTTGTAGTAGAATTCTTTTGTTTCCTTTGCTCGCCTCATGGCCCAAATAAGGTTGTATTGGACCTCTCTTGCACATGGATAAGATGTACTAGGGTCTCCTCTTGATACTCTAATGGACCTTTCAATTCTGACTTGGTTGAAACATTCAAAACCAAAGCATTCAATGCCTATTTTAATGTCTTTGTCTTGGATCGAGTCATTGCATCATTTGGAACATGTAATGGGTCCTTTCTAGTGTTTCTGGGCTGGTTCATATCAGATCATATGTGTATATCAAAAGACTCACGTGACAGTTGTGTAAGTGATTCTTAGACTTGGGATCACTAAGTTATCTTATATAGAAAGTGTTATGCTTTAATCCTGGCTACACGTCTTAATAGAGGGTAACAAAGGAGCAAATATTGAGTATAACATTTATGTAATCAAGAAAGGATTCATCACCTTGTGTGAATTACAGAAAATATTTTATTTATTCTCAAATAATATTGATTGTAAAATTCTTGACTAAGGTGGAATGATATTTGAAAAGAGTTTCAAATCTTATTCAAATAATTAATGACTATGGTGTTAATAACAAACATGATTTGACATAGTAGACATAGTTCATGCTATAATGTCTAAATGTAAATATTGTTAATGAAGAGATTGATCACTGAAAGGTTAAGTCAAACCACTTATGATTTTTCTAATATTTCGATCATGACAGGTTGCTAAATATTGTACTTGATCTTCAAATATAAATCAATCAATTATTGAATTGATAATTAATTAAGATGTTTAATTTATTTAATTTATTTTATTTAGGATTGTGATTTATATTAAGACCAACTTATTAAAGAAATTGTTTACACATATAAGAATCATTGGTCATAAATTAAAATGGAATTATTAATTAAGTGCAACTTGATTGTAAATAAATTTTATAAATTAAAGACTAGAATGTAATTAGTACAAGGGATTACAATTATACACCTTGAAAAAAATCAATTAGGGACTTGATTGAATAAATTTTTAAAATTATTATGAAATAATATATGTGATATTATTTAAGAAGTAAATTAATATTTTACCATTTACAAAGTTTTTCAGGTTTTTCTATAAATAAAATGTTAGACCTCTTATTTTATGAACAACACAATACAATATAGAAACACATTAAATACAAAAGAAAAAAGATCTAGCACTCAAGGTATAGTAGTCCCTCTCTCCTAAAAGTGTGTAGGTCATTGGTGATTCGTATGAGTTATCATTCGAGGTCGGATACCTGAACAACTTGTGGTTTATGATAACCTAACCTTGAAGCAATTATTCAAAACTGAAAAGAATATCTTATCTTAAGATATTCTTTAAATAAACTCTAAATAACTTTAAATCTGTCTAACAAGATCTTCAACACTTTTAAAAAATTTTAAATTCATCATTTTCACTTTATATATATGTGTGTGTGTGTGTGTGTGTTTGAGATTCAAAGAACTGTTACAAATAAAGCCAAACCTTAAAAGCCAACTACTAATTCCCAACCTAGACCAACAATATCCATACTCCCTAGATTAATAAAAGGTTGTGTTTAAGCTCGGTAGCACAATAAATACCAACAGTCATCCATTTAAATTCGTTCTGCCCTAATTACTTTCTCATCAATCTTCCATATTAAGAGATCCATGTGACAAGAAACCATAAAAAAAAGTTTAAGCAAAGAAAGAGATTTTTTATGATTTTATTTGTTATTTATCTTATGAGAGCGATTGATTTCAAATTATCTATTACATGAAGTTGATGAAAAACAAAATGTATAAATTAGGAAATTAGCACCCAAAATATAAATTAAATACCAAAATAGCACAAGATGAAAAAGTTTTGGCAAAATAATACAGTTTGAGGATGTCATGGATCTGAAATCCGATATCTAATCAAATTTTTCATTTCTGAACCGCAACATTTGATCAAATGTTACAATTCTGAACAACAGCTGATACGATCCAGACAAGGTCAAATTCGGATTTTGACGTAGAAAGTGCACCTATCCAGTTTTACGGCAATAGTCATAATTCTCAATCCGACCATTGGATCGAGCTGAAATTTTACGTGGATTCTCCTAATATGTTCTCCTACCTTGGTTTAACATTTCAGGTTAATCAGAGTTCGGAAAGGCATCGAAATATGGGTCAACATAAGCTGTACGAATTTTGTTATTTACTTCCTTTTGACTTGTGGACTTCCTATTTGGCTAGGATTCTTTTCCTAAAAGGATGTGGCAATTTTTTTTGGGAATCTCCTAATTCTACAAAGATCTTTAATGGGCTGCAACATAGTTTCCAAGTGTGGCAAGGATTCATAATTATTTCAGAATCCTTTTCTTACAAGAATTCCTTATTCACCTAGCTACAAAAAGGAAAGAAGACTTCACAATAAATTCTACATTCAGATCAGATTTCCTAGTCTATTTGGTGACTTTTTAATGGTGACAAATCTGATTCAAGCATATTTAGGATGGTAATTTTCGCATTTTTATTATTTTTATCATTTTCTTCTTAGTCTTTGGGTTATTATTACTTATTTGGGTCAATTGTAAGTGGGCTTAATATAAGTCCACCTAAGGGGGGTCCATTAGGGTTTATTTAAGTTTAGAGTTAGTATAAATAAAGGCATAACCAGACATGTAAGCTAGACAATTCAGATTAATAAAACTTCTTGTTTGCCGCACTTTGTGTGTGTGTTGGTGAGTTAATCTCCCTTCCATGGTTCTCTAAAGAACTGAAAACGACTTATCGAAGAACAACTGTCTTCGTGGCATCATCCTTATACTTCTCGTTCGCGAATCAATATTCGTTGGGTGGGGCTCTCCGTTTCCAATAGTGCTGGTGCCTAGGTAAAAGTTATCTTTGTGTCACACTCCTATCAAACCTGATTTACTTGGCTTTTCGGGAATTGGTGTCTTTGCGTGTGGGTTGCATGACCACGTGATCACGAGGTTCGCATAAACAACACTTGATTTAATGTCGTGGTTTAGAACGGCGACATCTTCAAAGAGACTGTTTTAAGAAACGACTAGACATTTAATAAAATAGTTGATCATATATGAAAAAAGTCAATCCAATTTGGATATTAGTTTTTGGTCATTTTTGTGTCTTAAGACTGAAATTTTTTATAAAAGCATAGTTTTTGTTAATCTGAATTTTTATTAATTTTATGATTTTAGAGAGTTAAAATTTTTATAATTTTATCAAAATTTAGACAAAGTAGCCCATGTTCTCATATTCCCAGAATTTTGTCCAGTTAAATTTTTTATAATTTTATCAAAATTTTAATCCTAGCTACACAAGGAAAGAAGAGCTGATGGTATCTAATGACAGATTAGTTAGTTTTATTATTTTCTTTCATGTTTGAGCTTAGTTAATACATTGTTTTTCAGCTAGGATCCAAGGCTTGTGATGCAGATTAGCCTAACACCAAGCGTAATCATGCCAACGACCCCTTGGAGGTGCTAATTGGGCCAATCACAAGAGCTAGGGTAAAGAAATTTAAAGAAGCATTGAATGGGTTTGTTCAGAACATATGGAGCAAAATAGACCTAGAAGGGGGACATTTAAGGAGTATGAAGCCTTTAATTCATCTAATTCAGGTCCAAGAAGAGCCCAATTTGTGTGGAACAAGGGGTTGATGTGTCCGACCCAATACCAGCCTTGTTAGGCTTTTTTTTTTACTAATGCTACAAGGATAAAACGTCAATAATTTATTTTTCTAATTAAGGAAGTTGGCCATATTTTATTTCTAAATAGGGGAGGATTATTTAATGTTTTTCCTAATTTAGGAAGGAAAGTAATTAAATCAGCAACAAATGAGGAAATTTGTTTTCTTATTTGTCGAAGTTAAACAAGGAAATCCAAGCTAATCAAGGACATCAAAGGGGGCAGCAACATAAATTATCCGAATCAGATTTCTCCGAGTCTATTTGGGACTTCTTATGGGTGACAAATCTGATTCTAGCATATTTAGGATGGTAATTTTTGGATTTTTATTTTATTATTATTTTCTTCTTAGTCTTTGGGTTATTATTACTTATATGGGTCAATTGTAAGTGGCCTAAAGTCCATCTAAGGGGGGTCCATTAGGGTTTTTTTAAGTTTAGAGTTAGTATAAATAAAGGCATAACCAGACATGTAAGTTAGACAATTCAGATTAATAAAACTTCTTGTTTGCCACACTTTGTGTGTGTGTGTTGGTGAGATAATCTCCCTTCCATGGTTCTCTAATGAACTGAAAAACGACTTATTGAAGAACAACTGTCTTTGTGGCATCATCCTTATACTTCTCGTTCGCGAATCAATATTTGTTGGATGGGGGTTTCCGTTTCCAATAGTGTTAGTGCCTAAGTACAAGTTATCTTTGTGTCACACTGCTCTCAAACCTGATTTACTTGGCTTTCCAGGAATTAGTGTCTTTGAGTGTGGGTTGCATGACCATGTGATCACAAGGTTTGCATCATTTGGTATCAGAGCTTGGCTCCATTAATCAGGTTATATCCTTCTGAAATTTTCGTTTCTTGTTGATTTCGCAAAAATTCCTTATTTCTTCTTCTCCTTGAATTTGCGACATATAAAAAAAAATTGTTATTTCATTCTGTTATTGTTCAAAATATTTTAGTAGCATAAAAAAAAGAGAAAACAGAAAACCAAAAAAAAAATTGTTCAAAAACACGTTTATTCGATTTTGTAGCAAAAAACTAAACAAGAAAAAATTGGATTAAATAAACTCGGAATTAGCTCAAATTTGATATTATAATTACTGGGGTCCTAATCGCACCATATATCAAATTTGGGATCAATTGGATATCATTTGCTTGGGTTTTCAAATTCGGGTCTAATCAGGTCTGATTCATAACGTTTTTGTGTCAGTATATCAAACCTTGTCGTAAAATACTCAAACTTTATATTCTATCTATTTGGGTTGATATCGCACTATATCTAAAATTTTAACTCAATTGGACATCATTTACTTTAGGTTCCATATTCAGACTTAACTCGTTGTAAACGAGTCTGTTTTGCGTCAACTTTTAAAATTCACTTGCTTTCTGTTGTTTTCATTTCTTGCAGTTTATTTTCATCATATGCAACATATTTGGGTGTTTTTTCATCATTTTCCATATCTTTGTTTCTGTTTTTATTCGAGTCTTTAGTTTCGTTCATATTTTGAATAGACTCGCTTGCTATTCGCAAGACTATCATCGCAGTTTTGTTTTGCTTGTTTTCTGTTTTTTATTGCTTCTTGAGTCATATATACATATTTGGATTGCGCTGCCAAGTTGGTTCTATTTGGTATTTGTTTGAGTTCTGCAAGAACCGCAAGAAGGTGAGATGAGAGGTGTGACATCATCTTTGTCATGTCAGCGCAAAACAACAACCCCCCCTCCCGATGTAGAACTTAAATTCCAAATGCATGCCATGACAAAGATGATGGAAAGAATGAATTTGATGATGGGGAATGTGTGTAACATACTTGAGAAGGTGGGAAAACATGGTAACGTGGCTGGAAAATGTACCCAAGATGTGAGAAAAGTTGGGGCTCAACACAAATCTAACAATGGCAATGGGGCTGAAAGGCCAAGGTGGGCTGATTATGAGGACGTTGATGATATTGGTGATGATGGTTTTAAGGATGAGACCATAGGCTATTGGGAAGGTTTTTGGCAGTCTAGAAACCAAAGGGATTTCATGTATTTTGATGAGGTGTTATGGCAAAAGAAAGGAGAGGTGGTATCAAAGCGAGAGAAATAAAGAGATTAATGTTCTAAAAAAGAATCTAAGAGTCTATCTTGTATTCTAGGAGAGATGAAGCAAGAACTTAATGTGTTAACGACTTCAGTTAATGCCCAGCAAGCTTCAGAAAGAGAGGACAAAATACGCTGCAATAATGATATACAAAATAGAACGGCTGCAACTTTCATCAAAGTTGTTGGCGATGATTGTTGGCAAGAAAAGAACTCCAAAGGCTTTAAAAAGAGGCTAAGGAATTGTCCATTCAACTTGTTGGTGATTCGACGATGAATTATCTTGAAGAGAGAGGGAATGATATGATCCAAGTAAGGTCAAATTCGGATTTTGACGTAAAAAGTGCACCTATCCAGTAATTCTCAATCCAACCGTTGAATCAAGCTGAAAGTTTACGAGTCTCCCGACATGTTTTCCTACCTTGGTTTAAAATTTCAGGTCAATCGGAGTTCGGGAAAGCATCGAAACACGGGTCAACAGAGGTTGTACGAATTTTGTTATGTACTTCCTTTTGACTTATGGACTTCCTATTTGGCTAGGATTCTTTTCCTAAAAGGATGTGGCAGCTTATTTTGGGAATCTCCTAATTCTCCAAAGATCTTTAATGGGCAGCAACATAGTTTCCATGTGTGACAAGGATTCATAAATGTTCATAATTTTTTTCTTACAAGGATTCCTTATTCATCCTAGCTACAAAAAAGGAAAGAAGACTTCAGAATAAATTCTACATTCATATCAGATTTCCTAGTCTATTTTGGACTTCTTAATGGTGAAAAAATTGATTCTAGCATATTTAGGATCGTAATTTTCAGATTTTTATTATTTTTATTATTTTCTTCTTAGTCTTTGGATTATTATTACTTATTTGGGTCAATTGTAAGGGGGGTCCATTAGGGTTTATTTAAGTCTAGAGTTAGTATAAATAAAGGCATAACCAGACATGTAAGTTAGAAAATTCAGATTAATAAAACTTGTTGTTTGCCGCACTTTGTGTGTGTGTGTGTGTTGGTGAGATAATCTCCCTTCCATGGTTCTCTAATGAACTGAAAAATGACTTATCGAAGAACAACTGTCTTCGTGGCTTCATCCTTATGAAGTCGTTCACGAATCAATATTCGTTGGGTGGGGGTTTCCGTTTCCAATAGTGTTGGTGCCTATGTACAAGTTATCTTTGTGTCACACTCCTATCAAACCTGATTTACTTGGCTTTTCGGGAATTGGTGTCTTTGAGTATGGGTTGTGCGACCATGTGATCACGAGGTTCACATCAATAACTGCCTCCATCTCATATACCAAAGAATGTAGGGTTGCATTTGTGGAAGTTCTAACTATGGTACGGTATGCGTGAAGTATGAACTCCCCATCTCATGCCAATCCTTATATGTGACCACCATCTTCTAAATGATCTTCTTGAGATTCTTATCAGCTGCCTTAACCTCTCTATTCATTTTTGGTATGTAAAGAGAAGAATTGAGGTGTTTAATCTTCCATTTGCTGCAGAGCTCAACAATCAACTTCTCAATAAAATTTTGAGCGTTATCAGTTACCAATCTTGCTGGTAAGCCATAACAACAAATCCGATCCTTCTCAATGAAGCTTTTTTCTACTTTCATCCATGCTTAGCTTTAGGATATAGTTCTGATACAACTTCAACTTCTAATATTTGATGTGAACCTCGTGATCACATTGATGTGGACCAGCCCAGAAACACCAGCAAGGACCCATTAAATGTTCCAAATGGTCCAATTACTCGGCCCAAGACAAAGGCATTGAAAGAGGCACTGAATGCATTGGTTTTGAATGTTTCAACCAAGTAAGAATTGAAAGGTTCATTAGAGTATCAAGAGGAGACCTTAGTACATCTTATTCATGTGCAAGAGGGATCCAATACAACCTTATTTGGGCCATGAGATGAGGACAGCAAAGGAAACAAAAGAATGCTTCTACAACTTGAAAACAACATGGGTGGCTACCTCTTCTTCTCATGACAGAACATGGATTTAATATTATGGGCTTTGTTTTATTTTGTTAGCTACAGCCCAAGGATTGTTTAGGCTTAATTAATACTTTGTTTTCAGTTAGGATCCAAGACTTGTTTGGATTAAGTTATGGGCTTTTCAGTTTAGGGTTTTAGGTCAGTTTTGAGTGGACCTCATTTAAGTCCACATAAGGGGCCATTAGGGTTACTTTTAAGAACTATTTAAACACATGTAACCAAAATTTCGGTAGCTTTGATGATAATTACTTCTGAATTTTTCAGTTTTAACGCGTGAGAGTGATTCTTATATTCTTCAGTTCTTACACAAACTGAATCTGACTTATCAAAGATTAACTAGCTTCTTGGCGTCATTCTACTCAATCCAATAGTGTTGGAGCCTTGGGGCAGGTTTTCATTGTGTCACACTTCTATCAGACCTATTTCAGCTTTCCGGGATCACATCTCAATCTTGATTGTGGGTTGCGTGACCACGTGATCATAAGGTTCACATCAATTTGTATCAGAGCTAGGCTCCAAAACAAGGTCATATCCTTCTGTTATTTTCGTTTTTTTAGTGTTCCTTTAAGTTTTTCAGTGTTTGCATCCATCTTCTTGTTCTTCGTGTCTGCGTCATCTAAGAAAACAAAAAGGGTGATATTTCATCTTGTTACTGTCTTTAATCATATCAGTATATTAAAAATAAAGAGAGATCTTCCATACGCGTTGTTATGTACAAAGCAAGGTGTGTGGTTTAATTATAGATAGTTGAAGCTGTGTTATTGTTTGTAGTACCATCCTTGTTAGTAAACTGAATTTGTGTACTGTTAAGCATGCTAAACCATATGGTTGAATGTGGTGGTGAAGTAACAGTGACTAAACAGGTTGTGGTTTCATTTTCGATTGGGAAATATGTTGATGAAGTTTTGGGTGACGTGGTACCAATGCAAGCAAGTCACATCTTGTTGGGGAGTATGATGTGCATCATGGGAATTATATTCCATCTTGTAAAGCTAAAACTAATATGCAAGAGGATTCAGATGGTCCAATGACAAGAGCAAGAGCGAAACAACTACAAAGGGCCTTGACGAGTCAAATTGGAATGATTGAAGCTGCGTTAGAGTTAAAAATTAGCAATTAGTTTGAAATTGGTTCAAGGATGTTTATTTGCCTATAATTGGAACTTAGAGATGGGAAAAGCTCTTAATGGTTCTTTTGATGCTGGGCTACTTGAATTTGGGTTGATTTGCAAATAAGTGAAGGAATTGATGCTGTTTATAGTCAGAACAGCAAATGAATTTGAACCCAAATTTGAAGTCATCCATTGCATGTGAAAACAAGACTAATCTAGGTGGATTTCAAGTTCAGAACATGTTCTTTCTAGATTGTCAAACCATGATTGCATTGGACTTTTGTGTAAGAAGATATGGCTGTTTTAAATTTGGTCTGTTTGTGTTAGAAAGGTCAAAAAACATGTGCTAGTCAATTAGGTTAGTTTGTCAAAGTCTATTTTTTGAGCTTGACTTCTGCCATGTTGAATTTTTCCTAGCTTTAGAGGGATGTTCCAGTTATAAATATAGTATCAGAATATGTAATAAAGGACTTTTGGCCAAGATTTGAAAACTTAATTCACAGAATTAAGAGTTGTTCTTCCAAATTGATTTTGTGAAGAACCCTACCTGACTTATCATTCTTCAATCACAAAGAGTGTGGCGTCGAAATCCTAGATTGATCTTTCTGGTGTCCAGATCGACTTATCAAAGTATCATTCTAGTCTATCCTCCATCTTATTTACCTTGAAATCACTATAATCCAGCCTAAACACCAAAAGAAAGACAACCAACCAGACCCATCCTTCATCCATTTTCGTCAAATTCACTGTTGCTGATTTTTTGAATCATTCACGGCACATCATCTGGTATCAGAGCATCAGTTGCGATCTAAGGAGGAGCCAAAAATAAAAGAAAGGCTTGCTAGAATTAAGGTTGATAAACTTAATTATGGCTGGAGATAAAGAAGATTTGCCAAGAGGGTTAAGTTTGGAACAGGCATAGGTTATGGGCTTACAACGATCTCATGCTGAGATTCGGGATGAAATGACTGGAATTCATGAATAGTTGAATACCCTTATGCAAATGATGCAAAGAAATAATTTGCAACCCCAACAGAGGCAAGCACTTAGGGTGCCACGAAATGATATTATAGAAGCAGACGAAGATCCAAATGGGGATGATGAGGCCGACGATAGGTGCAGACCAAGAAGGCAGAATTATAATCCTTCTAATGGTCTCAAAGTTAAGATTCCACCGTTTAGAGGAAGTAGTTCACCCGAGGAATACTTGGAGTGGATTCAGAAGGTAGAAAAGGTGTTTGAATGGTATGAATATTCTGAAGAAAGGAAGTGCAAGGTGGCAGCACTTGAGTTTATGGATTATGCTCTTTTATGGTGGGAAAACTTAAAGATTCAGAGGAGAAGGGATGGAGAAGAGGAGATTACAACGTGGGCAACAATGAAAAGAGTGATGAAGAAGAGATTTGTTCCTGATTACTATAAACAGGAGCTATACATCAGACTTTAGACTTTACGACAAGGATCTTTGAGCGTGGAAGAGTATGTGAAAGAGTTTGAGTTGCTGCTGATTCGATGTGAATTGATGGAACCCCAAGAGCAAACAATAGCTAGATTTCTTGGAGGGTTGAGGAAGGATATAGCTAATGTTGTTGAATTACAGCCGTA
>Ga0325405_1002197_pt1 | contig 20003 bp, 17 predicted proteins | sample PopdelMetagenome_21_FD_205663 | JGI IMG/M metagenome (GOLD analysis project Ga0325405, IMG submission 205663) | Populus deltoides microbial communities from Bellville, Georgia, United States - Xylem-Control-R2 | ecosystem: Host-associated > Plants > Phyllosphere > Stem > Wood/Secondary xylem...
AACCCCTACATGCCTCATAATGACAAAATTTAATGACACTACTTAACTTATTATCGGGAATGCTTCTTTGAAATATTTGATCATGACAATACTTTAATAGGTAAGGGTCATTCCAATAAAAAAATTTCACTTTGCTCAAAAAATTTATGTCTTGGGTATTCCAATAAGCTAGCAAAAATCCTGAAGTAAGAAAATTGTTAATATTAGCAGACCAAGGTATTGAAGCAACAGAAAGTGAAGATTCAACTGGAAAGTAATCATGAATTGGTGTGACGTCAAATGTGGAATCTATTGTCAATCTTGACAAATGATCTGCGACAACATTTTCGGTGCCTTTCTTGTCCTCAATTTCTTCCTGTTTGGAAGTTTCAAAGATTTCAGAATCGTGATTGACTTCCCTTTGTTTGGTCATGGCATGAGGAAATAGAAGTAATGGTGAGGAATCAGTCTTTTCTTTATAATGTTCAGGTTTAACCCTTTTTCCCTCAGAGATTGACTCATCATTTTTCTCACAAGGTTCAAGAATTGGTTTTTCAATAACCTTACCACTATGAAGAGTAATGACTAATTGGACTTGATCTATATGTTGGCTTCTGGAGTTGCTTGCACTTGAATTGTATTATCCTTTGGGATTTTGTTGTGGTTGAGATGGAAACTTACCTTTCTCATGAAAACTGAGAGTAGATGTGAATTTTGCAAGAGTATTTTTAAAATCTGTTATGCTTTGAGCAAGTTGAGTGTTGATTGTCTCTTACTTTTCAATGAATGCATTAAAAGTAATACTATCCAATTTTACGACAAGTCATAATTCTCAATCCGACCGTTGGATCGAGCTGAAATTTTACGTGGAGTCTCCTGACATGTTTTCCTACCTTGGTTTAAAATTGCAGGTCAATCAGATTCGGGAAGGCATTGAAACACGGGCCAATAGAGGCTGAATGAATTTTGTTATTTACTTCCTTTTGACTTGTGGATTTCGTATTTGGCTAGGATTCTTTTCCTAAAAGGATATGGCAGCTTATTTTGAGAATCTCCTAATTCTACAAAGATCTTTAATGGGCTGCAACATAGTTTTCAAGTGTGGCAAAGATTCATAATTATTTCAAAATCCTTTTCTTACAAGGATTCCTTATTCATCCTAGCTACAAAAAGGAAAGAAGACTTCAGAATAAATTCTACCTTCAGATCAGATTTCCTAATCTATTTGGGACTTCTTAATGGTGACAAATATGATTCTAGCATATTTAGGATGGTAATTTTTGGATTTTTATTATTTTTTTCTTAGTCTTTGGGTTATTATTACTTATTTGGGTCAATTGTATGTGGGCTTCATATAAGTCCACCTCCATTAGGGTTTATTTAAGTCTAGAGTGAGTATAAATAAAGGCAAAACCAGACATGTACGTAATTTACAGATCAATAAACTTCTTTGCTGCACTTATTGTGTGTTTGTGGGATAATCTCCCTTGGTTCTCTAAAGAACTGAAAACGACTTATAAAATAACAACTGTCTTCGTGGTGTCATCCTTATACTTCTTGTTCGCGAATCAATATTCGTTGGGTGGGGGTCTTCATTTCCAATAGTGCTGGTGCCTAGGTACAAGTTATCTTTATGTCATGCTCCTATCAAACTTGATCACGAGGTTCACATCATTTGATATCAGAGCTTGACTCCATTGATCAGGTTATATCCTCTTGAAATTTTTCGTTTCTTGTTAAAATTCCTTAGAGTCCAATTTCTTCTTCTTCTTGATTTTGCAGCATTTTATATATATATATATATATATATATATATATATATATATATATATATATATATTTCATTTGGTTTTTTATCCAAAATATATCAGTTGCGTCAAAAAAATAGAAGAAAAGAAAGAAAAAACAAAAAAAATCGTTCAAAAAGACTTTATTGGTTTCAGCTGTAAAAAACAAAACAAGGAAAAATTGGATCAAATCAACTCGGAATTAGCTCAAATGTGAGACTCTAATTAATGGGGTCCTAATCGCACCACATATTGATTTTTGGGTCAATTGGATATCGTTTGCTTTGGGTTTCAAATTCAGGTCTAATCAGGTCTGATTCATAACATTTTTCCGTCAGTATATCAAATCTTATCATAAATTGCTCAAAATTTATATTCTGTCTATTTGGGTTGATATCACACTATATCTAAAATTTTAACTCAATTGGACATCATTTACTTTAGGTTCCAGATTCGGACTTGGCTCGTTGTAAACAAGTCTATTTTGCTTCAACTTTTGAAATTCACTTTCTTTCTTCTGTTTTCATTTCTTGCAGTTTATTTTCATCATATCCAACCTATTTGAGTGTTGTTTCATCATTTTGCATATTTTTATTTCTGTTTTTATTCGAGTCTTCAGTTTCGTTCATATTTCGGATAGACTCGTTTGCTACTCGTGAAACTATCATCACAGTTTTGTTTTGCTTGTTTTTTTAGTTTTTATTGCCTCCATCATATATATATATATATATATATTGCGCTGCCAAGTTGGTTCTATTTGGTGTTGGTTTCAGTTGCACAAGAAGGTGAGACAAGAGGTGTGAGAGTGTGAGGATTTTTTTTCTTACCACTAACCAATTTTTGCAGGTACTATCATGTCAAATCAAAACAACACACCACCTTCTCATGAGGTAGAACTTAAATTCCAAATGCAAGCCATGAAGAAGATGATGGAAAGAATGAATTTCGTGATAAGGAACGTGTGTGACAGACTTGACAAGGTGGGAAAACATGGTAACATAGCTGGAACATGTACCCAAGACGTGAGAAAGGTTGGGGTTGAACCGAAATCAAACAATGGTAGTGGGGCCGAAAGGCCAAGGTAGGTTGATTATGCGGATTTTGAGGAGGACGTTGATGATATTGCTGATGGTGGTTTTAAGGATGAGACCATAGGCCATGGGGAAGGTTTTTGGCAGCCTAGAAACCGAAAGGATTTCATGTATTTTGATGAGGTGTTATGGCAAAAGAAAATGAAGATTCAAAAGGAGAGGTGGTATCAAAGAGAGAGAAATAAAGAGATTAGTGTTCTAAAAAATAAATCCAAGAGTCTATCCCGTATTCTGGGGGAGATGAAGCAAGAACTTGATGTGTTAACAGCATTCGTCAATGCCCAGCAAGCTTCAGAAAGAGAGGAGAAAATACACTGCAATGATGATATATGAAATAGAATGGCTGCAACTTTCATCCAAAGTTATTGGCGATGATTGTTGACAAGAAAAGAACTCCAAAGGCTTCAAAAAGAGACTACGGAATTGTCCATTCAACTTGTTGTTGATTCGAGGACGAATCATGTTGAAGATAGAGGGAACCATGGAAGGGAGATTATCTCACCAACACACGCACACAAAGTGCGGCAAACAAGAAGTTTTATTAATCTGAATTTTCTAACTTACATGTCTGGTTATGCCTTTATTTATACCAACTCTAGACTTAAATAAACCCGCTTTAGGTGGACTTATAAGAGGCCCACTTATAATTGACCCAATAAGTAATAATAACCCAAAAAATAATAAAAATCTGAATATTACTATCCTAAATACGCTAGAATCAGATTTGTCACCCTTAATAAGTCTTAAATAAACTAGGAAATCTGATCTGAAGGTAGAATTAATTCCAAAGTCTTCTTTCCTTGTTGTAGCTAGGATGAATAAGGAATCCTTATAAGAAAAGGATTCTGGAACATTTATGAATCCTTACTACTTGGAAACTATATTGCAGCTCATTCAAGATCTTTGTAGAACTAGGAGATTCCCAAAACAAGTTGCCACATCATTTGAGAAAAGAATCCTAGCCAAATAAGAAGTCCACAAGTCAAAAGGAAGCAAATAACAAAATTCGTACACCCTCTGTTGACCCGTATTGTGATGCCTTTCCAAACTCCAATTGACCTGAAATTTATCCCAAGGTAGGACATCATGCTAGGAGACTCCACATAAAATTTCAGCTCGATCCAACTATCGGATTGAGAATTATGACTGTTGCTGTAAAACTGGATAGATGCACATTTTACATTAGAATCCGAATTTGACCTTGCCTGGATGAGATTGCATATAATGTTCAGGGGGAGGCCTTAGTTATAAGGTGTGCGTTGAATATACAAATCAAGGAAGATGATGTGGATCAGCAACGGGAAAACATATTTCACACTCGATGTCACATCCAAAACAAAGTATGTAGTATGATAATCGATGGAGTAGTTGTGCTAATGTAGCTAGTGAAACTCTTACGTGATGAAGTGAAGGTTACTAAGCAAGTATTGATTGCGTTTGCTATTGAAAAGTATTCTGATGAGGTTATGAGTGATGTAGTCCCAATGCATGCTAGTCATATACTTGTACCTCTTTGACAGTTTGTTTAGAAGGCGATTGATGATTGGTTTAGAAATAGGTTCACTATTGTAAAGGATGGTAAAACCATCACTCTTGTACCTCTTTCTCCAAAACAAGTGTATGACGATCAAATAAGATTAAAAAGAGAATGTGAGGATGCGAAGAGTGACAATTAACGTGAGGACAATGGTGAGAGAAGACTATCAGATTCGGCTAAACCTAAATAATTAATTACACCGGTTGAGAGTGGAGGTAAAACTCAAGGAGCAAAGAAAGTAAGCTTGTGTTTCGATAATAGTGTGGAAAAATTAAAGAAACAACCTAATTTTTATGCAGAAGAAGCTCAATTCATATTTGTGTTTTTCACTAACAAGCCGATGATCTTACTTGTGTATAAAAAGGCTTATTTTAACACTAACTATCTTGATTATGCTATTCCTAGTATGGTTGTTTCTTTGTTGCAGGAGTTTGATGATGTATTCCCTGAAAACATCCCTAGTGGATTACTACTACTAAGGGGAATTGAACATCAAATTGACCTCGTACCCGGAGCTTTATTTCCTTATCATCCAGCCTATAAAAGCAACCCAAGGAGATGAAGGAGCTTCAAAGGCAAGTAGATGAGCCCTTGTGTCGTGCTAGTGTTACTTGTGCTTAAAAAGGATGGAACATGGAGGATGCATGTTGACTACTATGTCGTCAACAATAAAACGGTAAAGTATCAACATCCTATTCCTAGGCTTGATCACATGCTAGATGAGTTACATGGATCACGTATTTTCTCTAAAATTGACTTAAAGAGTTGGGTACCCTCATATTAGGATGAAAGAAGGTGATGAGTGGAAACTGCATTGAAAACTAAGCATGGTTTGTATGAATGATTAGTCATGCTGTTTTGGACTTACAAATACGCCTAGTACGTTTATGCATTTAATGAATCATGTTTTGTATGTGTTTATAGGTAAGTTTGTTGTTGTGTATTTTGGTGATATTTTGATTTATAGCAAGAACTTAAATGAGCATCTTAATCTTTTGCGTAATGTACTTAGTGTATTACGAAGTGAGCAATTGTATGCTAATCTTAAGAAGTGTATCTTTTGCATGGAGAAAATTATGTTTTTTGGCTATGTCATAACTACGTAGGGTATCAAGATGGATGAGGAGAAAGTTAAGGCCATCCGGGATTGGCCTTCACCAAAATCAGTAAGTAAGGTATGTTAAATCTACTTTGGATGCTAGGTTTCTAGGATTTTAACACATAAAAGAATTGTACAAGGATGATAGTGATTTTGCTAATGTTTACAATACTTGCGAAACTTCAGCTTTTAGGAAGTTCTATAGACTTGATGGATATTTGTTTAAAGAGAGTCGTTTGTGTGTTCCATTAAGTTCTATGCGTGAAGTGCTTGTACATGAAGCATTTGGGGGTGGGTTGATAGGGCATTTTGGTGTTGTTAAGACTTTGGATGTGTTGCATAAGCATTTTTATTGGCCTAAAATGAAAAAAAGATGTGCAACACATATGTGATAAATGCATAACTTGTAAGAAAAGAAAGTCTAGAACTCAAACACATAGCCTGTATATATGTTTACATGTACTTAAGGAACCAAGGGTAGATATTTTGATGGACTTCATCTGAGGTTTACCGAAGTCAAAATGGGGTAGGGATTCAATTTTTGTAGTTGTTGATAGATTTTCAAAGATGACACTTTTTTCCATTTCATAAAACCGATGATGTAACTAACATTGTTGATTTGTTCTTTAGGGAGATAGTACGACTTCACGGGGTCCTTAAGAGCATTGTATCTGATAGAGATGTTAAGTTCCTTAGCTATTTTTGGAAGGTGTTATGGGGCAAATTGGGTACTAAATTGTTGTTGTTAATTACTTGTCACTCCCAAACAGATGGACAAGCCAAAGTAGTTAATTGGACCTTAATACAACTTCTACATGTTATCATTCAAAAGAACTTTAAAAATTAGGAAGATTGTTTGTCATTTATAGAGTTTGGATATAATCATAGTGTGTAGTCTACTACTGAATTTTCACCATTTAAAATTGTGTATGGATTTAACCCTTTAACTCTCATAGATTTGATTCCTTTGTCGGTTGATGAAAGGGTTAGTTTAAATGGTAATCGTAAAGCACAGGTGGTGAAGACACTCCATAAGAGTGTGCAACAACAAATTAAAAGAGAAACTGTATATGCAACCAAAGCCAATAAGGGGCGCAAACATGTTGTCTTTAAGCACGGCGATTGGGTTTGGGTGAATATATGTAAAGAGAGATTTCCGGCCCATAGGAAATCAAAGCTACAAACACGAGGAGATAGGTCATTTCACATCCTTTAGAGGATCTTATAAAGTTGATTTGCCAGGTGAGTATAGTGTTAGTGCTACCATTAATGTTTCTGATCTTACTTTATTTGATGTAGGTGATGATTCGAGGTCAAATCCTTTTGAGGAGGTCGAATCCCAACATCAAGCGTAATCATGCCAATGACCCATTAGAGGTGCCACTTGGACCAATTACAAGAGCTAGGACAAAGAAGCTTAAGGAAGGCATTGAATGGGCTTGTACATAATATATGGAGCAAGATGGACCTAGAGGAGCTTGGAACATCTAAGAAGCATGAAGGGTTGATGGTCCGACCCCATACCAACCTTGTAAGGCTTGTTTTTCCTAATGATACAAGGATAAAAATTTAGCAATTTATTTTCTAAACAATCAAGTTTTGGCAGATCTGATTCCTAAAAAGTGAAGGATTATTTAATGCTTTTCCTAGATTAGAAAGAAAAGCAATTAAATCACCAACAAAAGGGGAAATTTATTTTCTTATTTGTCGTTAAATAAGAAAATTCAAGCTAATCAAGGACCTAAAAGGGACAACAACATAAAGTTTCCAAGTCAAATTTCTCCTAGCTTATATGGAACTTTTTATATGAAATTTTATTTATATTATTTGAATTTAATTGTAAGTAGGCCTCATATAAGTCCACATAAGGGGTTCATTAAGATTTGTTTCAGTCTAGAGTTAGTGTAAATAAAGGCATAACCAGACATGTAAGGGTTACATAATTTTTAGATCAATAAACTTCTTTTTTTTTTTGGTAAGTTGACGTATGTATTAAAAGAAGAAGATACAAACATTATAAGGGGCATACCCCAGATTTACAATGATAACAGAAACATAAAACAACAGATGGCTACAGGCAAGCCATCGACCCTAAAAGTGAACCTCACTAGATTCGTGAGGGAAACCAATACAATCAGCTAACTAACAAATTAAGAATCTATGGTATTCACCCTCCAAGCTCGTTGGATCCTTTTGTTTTCATTTGTTGGTACGACATTCCTCATCAAATCAAGCTTATCACAAATGATACATTCGATTTGATTGAAGACCAAATTCGAAGTTCTAGACATTCCAGCAAAGATCCTTGCATTCCGTTCTTGCCATACATGATACACTGTAGCTGCAAAACTCAGTTTACGAGAAAAATTGACGAAACTCTTGCCATGCCAAGAGATGGTGGCCCATCGAATCCATTCATCCCAGCCTTTTGTCATTCTTGGAATGTCGCATCTGTCACAAACATCCCACTAGATCGCTTCCTTGGTTGTGTGTTTGTGGGATAATATCCCTTCCTTGGTTCTCTAAAGAACTGAAAAATGACTTATCGAAGAACAAATGACTTTATGGCGTCATCCTTATACTTCTCTTTTGCGAATCAATATTCATTGGGTGGGGGTTTTCGTTTCCACTAGTGTTAGTGCCTAGGTACAAGTTATCATTGTGTCATACTCATATCAAACCTGACTTACTTGGCTTTCCGGGAATTGGTGTCTTTGTGTGTGGTTTGCGTGACCACATGATCACGAGGTTCGCATAATTTTATATCAGAGCTTGGTTCCATTAATTAGGTTATATCCTTCTAAAATTTTCTATATTTTTTATCTTTAGGAAGAACAAGCCTAACAAGGCTGGTATGAGGTCGGACACATCAGCCCCTTGTTTCATACTATGATATCCAGCTGGGAGTAAAGGATGAGGTTATCTCCGGTTAATGGGGTCCATACTAGGATCACAGTATCAGTGACTAAGAACAAGATATATATTAATAGTCGATGATCAATTACCAATATCTATTGATATATGGCAACTTTTGGTGTTTAATTGTCTAAAAAAACGGTGACTAAGGAAGCAAAGTATGGTTTGGTTAATTATAGGATGATGATGCAGGTTCAACTTTTCCTATGCAATGAAAGTTACTTCCTAGTTGTCCCTAATGAAGACAATTGTATTGTTGTTTCCAAATAATGAAAACCATTAAAACTATCCTCGATTGTATAATGAAAACAATTGTGTAAGACTAGGTGATTCGAACCTCTTGAACCTGTAGTCAAGCAACCCACACGTAAAGACACTAATTCTCGAAAAGCCAAGTAAATCAGGATTCATAGGAATGTGACATAAAGATAATTTGTATTTAGGCACTAGCACTATTAGAAACACAAACCCCCACCCAACGAATATTGATTCATGAACAAGAAGTATAAGGATGATGCCACGAAGTCAATTGATATTCGATAAATCATTTTCAATTCTTTAGAGAACCAATGAAAGGAGAATATCTCACCAACTCATACACCAATGTGTAGCAAAGGAGTTTTTATTAATCTTAATTTCATAGCCCCCCACATGTTTGGTTATGACTATATTGATTCTGACTCGAGATTGAAATAAACCCTAATGGACCCCCTTTATATGGACTTATATGAGACCCACTTACAATTGACCATAATAAGTAATAATAAACCAAAGACTAAAAAGAAAATAATAAAAATTTGAAATTAATATCCTAAATATGCTAGAATCAAATTTATCACCCCTAAGAAGTCCTAAATGGACTAGAAAATCTGATCTGAATGTAGAATTAATTATGAAGTTTTCTTGCCTTATTGTGCTTGGTTTCATTATTTTGCATGGATAATTAATGAAGAAAATCTCCCTCTTTTGTACCTGCCAATTTACTTTCCTTCCTATACGAGGAGAATCATATTAATCCTTCCTAACTTAGGAAATCAGATTTGACAACCCTTTGATCCACACGAATTGGGCTCTTCTTGGACTTCGATTAGATGAATTAGAGGTTGTTTTTCATGTTCCTTAGGCATCCCAAGTATCTCTAGGTCCATCTTGGTCAATATATTCTGAACAAGCCCATTTAATGTCTTTTTAAGCTTCTTTGTTATAGCTCTTGTAATTGGATGGACTAGAAAATCTAATCTGAATGTAGAATTAATTCTGAAGTTTTCTTGCCTTGTTGTGCTCGGTTTCATTATTTTGCATGGATAATTAATGAAGAAAATCTCCCTCTTTTGTACCTGCCAATTTAGTTTCCTTCCTATTCTAGGAGAATCATTAATTAATCCTTCCTAACTTAGGAAATCAGATTTAACAACCTTTTGATCCACACGAATTGGGCTCTTCTTGGATTTCGATTAGATGAATTAGAGGTTGTCCTTCATGTTCCCTAGGCATCCCAAGCATCTTTAGGTCCATCTTGGTCAATATGTTCTGAACAAGCCCATTCAATGTCTCTTTAAGCTTCTTTGTCATAACTCTTGTAATTGGCCCATTTGGCATCTCCAATGGGTTTTTGGCATCTCCAATGGGTCTTTGCCATGATTAAGCCACTAACATAAGCACATTTTGAGGAATACGATAACGAACAATCTAAAAAGAACTTCTCACAACAATTAAGAAGGCAAAGGGGACCTTTGTCTCAAACTCTTCCAAACAACTATTTTTGGAAACATGGAATGATTTTCTTAAAGTCGTAAAGTAAAATAAATCTCAAAAAGTTATTAAAGGCATAATCAATATCAAGCAAAGGCCTACATGATGGCTCAAATAGGTTAGAAGCCAAACAACCAAAAGGATTCAAGAATTTGATTAAAAAAAAAGAGGATATATATTTCAAAATAGGTAAAATGCATACATAAACATCATAAAAATGTTTGCATGAATTTTCAAGAAAGACTCCTTGAAAGCAACCAAAAAGGTTCAACAAATTTGAACCATAAAAAATTTAGTCCAAGGATGACTAAAAATGCATGGATAAAGAAAATTAGAAGATGGATCATCTAGGAAGAAGGGAGGCCAAAATTCATCATAAGAAGATCTAAAACACCATTATTTATATAAAAAAAGAATCCTAAATATTTTTCACACCATAGGTACCTGAATAGAGACTAAATGCATGCTACCTGAACACAAGCCATCGGCAGGTCATCTAAATAGAGACCACAAGTAGGCTACCCGAACAAAAACCACTAGCAGGTCACCCAATCAGAGACCATGAGTAGGCTACCTAAACAAGACTATGGGCAAGCTACCCGAACAACGACCATGGGCAGGTCACCCAAATAGAGGCCACTAGTAAGTTATTCGATCACGAATCACAGGCTAATCGCTTGAACAAAGACCATTCGTGAAAAATCCTCGATATTTTTCACAATGTATTAGTTTTGAAATACCTAGCATCATTTCTTTTCTTTTCTTTAAAAACTTACTTTCAAATGTCTTTTAAAAGATTTTATATCGTACGTATTATAAAGAAAGGGTAATTATCATAACCTAATTTTGGATCTCCCAAAATTATTTTATGACAAATACTTTTTATTCAACTGTCCAAAAAAATTAGAAAATTAAAAGTATATTTTCGAGACAACAGGAGAAAAGCCTTTCAGCTACAATAGACCAAGATGCTAGAAGAATAGCTAGATTGGAGTATTTTGACGAGATGGGAAGAAAAACTTAATTTAAAATAAAGTTTTAAAGTTGAAATATGATCTAACCAAAATAAAAATAATTAAACTTCTAATAGGTTTAATTGAAGCAAAATTAAGTCCAAGAGTCAGTTTGGGTCCAAAATTGGAAGAATTAATTAAATTTAAAGAATTTTTTAATTGTCTAATGGCTTTTGAAGAATCAAGGACTCAACTGAAAAAATCAAGTTTGAAGGCTTAATTCAGCTCAATTTGAAAATATAGAATGATTAGGGACATAAATGAAACTTTGGAATACCAAATTGGTGCACAATCAGGGGTTCGATTGCAAGAAATTTAAAGTTTGAATGCTTAGGGCCAAATTAAAATAATTCAAGACCAAGGACCTCTCTGCAAAAATCACACAACATTAGGGGCTGCATTGAACCTTTCTAGGGACTATATTGAAGAAAATAAAAGTTCACGACTTAATTGGGGACTAAATTGAAAAAACTGGAAACTAAGAGCTACTTTGTAAAAGGCGCTGGACTTGAAAGATCTTAATTGATTTTTGGCAGGATTTACATAAAATTAATTATTTTTGTTTGGCAGGATGCACTCTAAATGCTCTATCATTGGAATGAAATGATAAAAGGTGAATCGAAATTAATAGTTATTTTTTAATTGAGTTTCTATTACTTTGGTATATTCTAAAACATATATTTTACGTTTAAATTCAATTTTTATAAATGAACAAATCAAAGCCCAATGAAATTCAAAGGAGTCGAAGTTTGATTGGAGACAGCCTGGACACAATTCAAATCATAACTTTCTACTCAGATATCGGATTTGCTTTGATTCTTGTTGCGTTGGAAAGGTGTTCTAAAGGGCTACAAATTAGTCTCTAATAAAAATTTTAAAAAAAAAGAACTCTAAAGGGACGTAGTTGATTTCCCACTACTCGAACTGTTTTGCTTTATCATTCTCAATTCGTTGTTGAAGTATTCTTTCATAGGATTATTTAATTATGGATTCATTCATGCTTTTTTTTAATTATCATAACTCAAATTTTAAATTTGTTGAAAAACAAATATATAATCAATTAAAAAATAAATTAAAAATTGAATTAAGACAACACAAATTGAAAGTTTGAGGGACTAATGAGGATTGAATTATAAATTTGGGAGTCGATTTGGTTAAAAATTGAAAGTTTGGGGACTTAATTGAATTTGGAATTGTTTAATTAATGAAATCATGGACCTAATTATTAAATTTTAGAAGTTCAGGGAGTAAATTGAAAATATCCATTTCAATTAAAAAATGGTGTCATTTCTACTGTTCATCGCCTTCTTCAGGAGACCGATTCAACAAGATGAAATGGCACCAAAACCGGACCACGTCTCCTGCCCACGATCCTGTTTCGAGACCGATTAATAGTCCTGCAAGAGCAGGACTATTAATGGCTTCATTTACTCTCTCTAGCCTTATAAAAGGCTAGAGAAAAATGAACAGAGAGGACGGACACAGACAGACAAAAAAATAGAGAGAAGACGGAGAGAAAAAGCAGGGGTGAAGGCAAACAGAGGAAGACTAAGGGACTGAGAGCAAACTAAGAGAACCGGAGGACGAACAACAGAGGGGACCATAATCACTAGAAGGGAGAAGGTAGAGTAAAACAGAGGAAAGGGACTGTAGAATCTCCTTCAAAACTCCAGCAATTGGGAGTAAGCTCGAGCGAGTATAAAACAACACAGGAAAAAAAAAACACAGACGAACAGAAGACACAGACTGAAGAGAAAGGAAGAAAACCAGAGAACAGGACGAGCAACACAAAGAATACCAAGCAGATAGGGAGAAAAAGAGAAGCTAAAAGAAACCAAGCAAAGAAAAGCAAGACTAGAGGAAAAGCGCACAAAGAATAGAGGCAGAGGGGAAGAAAGTAGCTTTGGCCAGTCCTCCATCACGTCTTCATCTCTTGACCAGGTAAGTCTTTTCTTCTATTCCTTTGCAATATAATTCATTTGGTACTGTTACTGTGAATTATAATTACATCTTCCATATAGCAAGCGTGCGTGAGCATTTCATGCACGCTTGCAGCCATCCGGGTCACTGGCTTGGACCAGTAACCAGGTTGGTTGGGTCTAGCCCAACCTGTTTGAGCTTAGCCAAACCCAGCCCAAAAAAAGAAAGCCCAAAAAAAGAAAGAACAATAGAGGCTAGGCTTGGGCCTCAGGCTCGTTGGACCAATTTTGATGAGAACCTCGTGATCACGTGGTCACGCAACCCACACGCAAAGACACCAATTCCCGGAAAGCCAAGTAAATCAGGTTTGATAGGAGTGTAACACAAAGATAACTTGTACCTAGGCACCAGCACTATTGGAAACGGAGACCCCCACCCAATGAATATTGATTCGCGAACGAGAAGTATAAGGATGACGCCACGAAGACAGTTGTTCTTCGATAAGTCGTTTTCAGTTCTTTAGAGAACCAAGGAAGGGAGATTATCCCACCAAGACACAATAAGTGTAGCAAGAAGTTTATTGATCTGAAAATTATGTAGCCTTACATGTATAGTTATGCCTTTATTTATACTGACTCTAGACTTAAGAAAACCCTAATGGACCCCCCTTAGGTGGACTTATATGAAGCCCACTTAAAATTGACCCAAATAAATAATAATAACCCAAAAACTAAGAAGAAAATAATAAAAATAATAAAATTCCGAAAATTATCATGCTAAATATGCTAGAATCAGATTTGTCACCCTTAAGAAGTCTCAAATAAACTAGGAGAAATCTGATTTGGAAAATTTGTGTTGCTGCCCACCTTGATGTCCTTGATTAGCTTGGATTTCCTTGTTTAACTTGGACAAATAAGAAAACAGATTTCCTCATTTGTTGCTGATTTAATTACTTTCCTTCCTAAGTTAGAAAAAGCATTAAATAGTCCTCCTTACTTTAGGAATAAGATATGGCCAACTTCCTTACTTAATTAGGAGAATAAATTGCTGACCTTTTATCCTTGTAGCATTATGAAAACAAGCCTAACAAGGCTGGTATTGGGCCGGACACATCAACCCCTTGTTCCACATGAATTGGGCTCTTCTTGGACTTGAACTAGATGAATTAAAGGTTACCCTTCATGCTCCTTAAATGTCCCAAGCCCCTCTAGGTCCATTTTGCTCCATATGTTCTGAACAAGCCCATTCAATGCTTCTTTAAGCTTCTTTGCCTTAGCTCTTGTGATTGGCCCAATTGGCACCTCAATAGGTCGTTGGCATGATTACGCTTGGTGTTGGGCTGATCCGCATCAAATTTGTTTTGGGCTAGGGATGTGTTTGGCAAAACACACCCTTATGCCTTACCCCTTTTATTCCACCCTTTTTTATTTTGATATCTAGTCAAACAGGTTTTTTTGAATATTAGAAAATTTCAAAAAATATTCGTGGACCTTTCTGAACTTATTTGTAGGTTCCTCGCGTTTTATTTTAGGTATTTTACTGTATAATTGATCTATGGATTTTTATTGTGAAATGCAAGTCCAGTATACGATATATTTTCTCTTAAAAAAATATCTATGCATTGATTTAAATTCATGTTTTCTAGTTTATTCACTAACCCTAGAGTCAGGGATACCATACGTTTTTTTTTGCTACGTAATATTTACCAATGACAGAGTTGGAAGTAGTTGCAGCAGACCATTATAGTATAAACCAATGAACTCTTAACAATTTAAGACAAAACCAACAATGCAGCCTGCCTCAGGCAAGACGCTTATGGGGTGATAATATTTTTTTTTTGTGTAACCCTTTCCGTACCACAGAATCTTTGTTGATCGGTTAGGTTTTCTAGTGACTATAATACTACATCTCTAACATTAAACTTCATAATCTACGGTCATGATTTGGATTAATACCTTCTACTCTCTTTAACCAAAACTATATGTGAGATACAATTTGAGATCCCTTATCCCAGCATATTGACCAGGAAGATTTAGCTCCAAAGGTGTAGGGTGTAGTTCTTGTAAGTTGTGGTAGAGGTACAAGAGTCTCTATCTCCGAAACAGGTCCTTGATTGCTGCTTTATTCAATCACACTATGTAAAAGTGGTAACTTTTTTCTACTCTTTTTCTCTCTCTCTACTTTGCATACAAAGGTATAAAGACACTTTAGGTCGTTTTGCTTGTAGGCCTGTTAGAGTCTAAATTTCTTAATCAATTTTTCTATTTCTAAAGATATGAGTGAACACAGAGATCAACCCACTAGGACCCTTTAAAATTACCTCCACCACACATGTATTACCACACCATCATACAATCACTCCTTACTTTTCATGACTAGGAAAATAAAAATCCATATTAGGGAGTTTGAGGAAGTAGTTGTGACTTTTCATACTTAGGGTAGATTCATTAGGTTTATTTTTTTAGAACTATTTAAACAAGTAACCTAAATTTCAGCATCCATTGATTAATATTACTTCTAAATTTTTCAGTTTTAACATGTGAGAGTGATTCTTGCATTCTTCAGTTCTTGAACGAATTGAATTTGACTTCATATTGTTAGTGCCTTGGGGCAGGTTTTCATTGTGTCACACTCCTATTAGACCTATTTCGGCTTTCTACTATCATATCTCAATCTTGATTGTGGCTTGTGTAATCACAAGGTTTGTATCAATTGGTATCCGAGCTACGCTCCGAAACAAAGTCATATCCTTCTCTTATTTTTGTTTTTTTAGTGTTCCTTTAAGTTTTTCAGTGTTTGTATCATTCATCTTTTTGTTTCTTGTGTCTGTGGCATCTAAGCAAAAACACAAAAGGGATTTCATCTTGTTAATGTCTCTAATCATATCAGTAGCATATATAAATAAAGAGAGACTAGACGAAAAACAACTCATAGTGAACCATATGCAAACCGCCTCAAAATCAATTGAAACTTCATATCCTGTCTCTTGGGGGTGAAATTGCACCATATTAAATTGGGCTTATTTTCATAACATTTACTTAAGGTTTCAATTGGAGGTTCAATTCTCTCATAGAAATATAACTTTTTATGAACCATAAGCAAAACACCTCGGAATGATTTGAAACTTCATATTCTATCTATTAAGGGTGAGATCACACCATATATTAAATTTGGGCTTATTTTAATATTTTGTGCTTGAGGTTTTCATTCGAAGATCAATTATATCGCAAACTGATCATACTAAGGGTTTGGATACCTAGACATAAGATAACGACCTAGATTTGTTATTTGTTTGGTATCCAAATACTAAATATTATATTTGAGATCATTCTGATATCATTTAGTCTTGGTTTCAATTCTGTTTAGTAAAAATTACGTAACAGGTCAGATTTGTGTTAAGTTCGAAAACGTGATCCTTACTATTTGTTTTTGTCCAAATATTTTTGTTTCTATTATAATTAGGTTATTTAGGAGTCAATTAGTTGTTTTTGATAATTTTCACTTCTGTTTTATTTCTTGTCTTCGTTTCGTCCATAATTCGTATGAATTTGCATTGCTACTCGCGAACTTATAATCGTATTTTTGTTTTGCTTTGCTATCAGTATATTTATTGATTCTTGAGTTTGAGATTATAATTGGATTGCGCTGCAAAGGCTACTAACTTTGTTTTGTTGATTTCAGTTTCTAAAGAACCAAAAGAAAGCAAGTTCTGAGGTAAAAGACGTAGTGAAAAGCCTTGATTTTTGTGTGAAACACGAGAGGTGTAAGGATATATTTCGTGCTACTAATCAAATTTTGCAGATTTAAAGAATGTCTGAAAACAACAAATCAACGACACGAAACACTAACGTCGCTTTCCACGTACAAGCCATAGGCCAGAACTCGAGCTCTTGTTTAGGACATACAAGGATATGAAAGATGAAGTGAATTCAATAAAGTAACAAAATAAAATAAAACCCCTAATATTAAATCCATGTTCTGCCATAAGAAGAAGAGGAGAAGGAAGTAAAATATTACATAACATATTCAAGGCTTATTTATAGCCTTCCATGTAGCCCCTTAATCCTAGAAACAAAAGGAAATCCATGTTTTGCCACCCATGTTGTTTCCAATTTGTAGTAAGATTCTTTTGTTTCCTTTGCTGTCCTCACCTCATGGTACAAATAAGGTTGTATTGGACCCCTCTTGCACATGGATAAGATGTACTAGGATCTCCTCTTGATACTCTAATGGACCTTTCAATTCTGACTTGGTTGAAACGTTCAAATCCAATGTATTCAATGCCTTTGTCTTGGACCGAGTCATTAGACCATTTGATACATGTAATGGGTCCTTGCTGGTGTTTCTGGGTTGGTCCACTTCATCCCCTCTCTCCTCGAAAGGATTTGACCTCGAATCAAAAGCCGTGTCAAACAACGTAAAATCAACAACATTAAAGGTAGCACTAACATTATATTCACCTGGAAGGTCAATTTTGTATGGCTTGTCATTGATTCTCTCTAAAACCTGAAATGGAGCATCACCACGAGGCTGTAATTTTGATTTCCTTTTGTTAGGAAATTGTTCCTTACATGCACCCAAACCCAATCACCGAGTTGGAAAACAACCAATTTACATCCCTTATTTGCTTTAGAAGGGTAAATTTTATTCTTTTTCTCTATTTGCAATCGAACTCTCTCATGAAGTTGTCTCTTTGCCTTCTTTTCACCATCTAAACTTACCCTTTCTTCAAAAGCTAAGGGGATTAAGTCTATAGGAGTTAGTGGATTCAAACCATAAACATTTTCAAAAGGAGAAAAACAAGTGGTCGAATGCACAGTTCTATTATAAGCAAACTCAACAAAAGTCAAACATTCTTCCCAACTTTTCAAATTCTTTTGAATTACAGCACGCAAAAGTTGGGATAATGTTCTATTCACTACCTCGATTTATCCATCTGTTTAAGGATGACATATTGTCGAAAATAAAAGTTTAGTTCCCAACTTTCCCCATAAGTTCTTTCAAAAGTAGATGAGGAACTTAACATCACGATCTAACACTATACTCTTCTTAGGAATGCCATGCAAACGTACAATCTCCCTAAAAAACAAGTCTGCGATATGAGATGCATCATCTGTTTTATGGCATGCAATGAAATGCATCATTTTAAAAAACCTATCAACCAAAACAAAAATAGAGTCTCTACCTTTCTTTGACCTAGGTAAACCTAAAATAAAGTCTATAGAGAAATCTAACCAAGGTTCAGTAGGCACAGGTAATGTTGTATATAGTCCATGCAGTTATACTCTAGATTTTGCCTTTCTACAAGCAATGCACTGTTCACAAATTGGTTGCACACCTCTTTTCATCTTTGGCCAATAGAAATGATCATGCAATACATCCAAGGTTTTCGCAACCCCAAAATGACCCATTAAACCACCCCCATATGCTTCATAAACAAGCAATTTACTCAAAGAACTAGCAGGAACACACAATATATTCTCTTTGAACAAAATACCATCCATCAAATAAAACTTACCAAAAGCTGACTGTCCACATGCATTATAAATCTCGGCAAAGTCAGAATCATTATAATACAATTCTTTCACATATTCGAAGCCTAGCAATGTAGTATTCATGGTGTGTAAAAGAACATACCTGCGTGAAAGAGCATCAGCTATGATGTTCTCTTCACCTTGCTTATACTTGATTACGTAAGAAAATGTTTCAATGAATTCAACTCATTTTGCATGTGCTCATGATCCTAATGGATTACGAACTCTTTTGGCCACAAGTAATGCTGCCATGTCTCAAGGGCTCTTTTTTTTTTTTTGGTAAGTTGACGTATGTCTCAAGGGTTCTTACCAATGCATAGAGTTCTTTGTCGTAAGTGGGATAGTTCAAGGTCGCTCCACTTAACTTCTCACTAAAATACGCAATAGGTCTCCGATCCTACATCAAAACATCACCTATTCTCATTCCAGACGCATCACATTCTATTTCAAATGCTTTCGTATAGTCAGGTAAAGCCAAAACATGTGCAAAACATAATTTCTCTTCCAAAAGAACAAAAGCCAATTCTTGTTCCTCCCCTCATTTAAACCCAACTGACTTTTTAACAACTTCATTCAAGGGTGCAACTATTGTACTGAAATCTTTCACAAAATGCCTATAAAAACTAGCTAACCCATGAAAACTCCTTACCTCACTTACCGATTTAGGTGTAAGCCATGGATTCTTAATTTGTTAGTTAGCTGGTTGTATTGGTTCCCTCACGAATCTAGTGAGGTTTCAGTTTTAGGGTCGGTGGCTAGCCTGTAGCCATCTGTTGTTTTATGTTTCTGTTATCATTGTAAATCTGGGGTATGCCCCTTATAATGTTTGTATCTTCTTCTTTTAATACATACGTCAACTTACCAAAAAAAAAAGATTTAGGTGTAAGCCAATCCCGAATGGCCTTAACTTTCTCCCCATCCATCTCGATACCCTGTGCAGTTACAACATAGCCAAGAAACACAAATTTCTCCATGCAAAAGGCACGCTTTTTAAGATTAGCATACGATTTCTCACTACGCAACACACTAAGTACATTACGCAAATGATCAAGATGCTCAGTTAAGTTCTTGGTAGAGATCAGAATGTCATCAAAATACACAACCTTAAACTTGCCTATGAAGGCACACAACACATGATTCATTAAACGCATAAACATACTAGGTGCATTTGTAAGTCCAAACGACATTACTAAACCATTCATACAAACCATGCTTAGTCTTAAATGCTGTTTTCCACTCATCACCTTCTTTTTTTGGTAAGTTGACGTATGTATTAAAAGAAGAAGATACAAGCATTATAAGGGGCATACCCCAGATTTACAATGATAACAGAAACATAAAACAACAGATGGCTACAGGCTAGCCACCGACCCTA
>Ga0325405_1002201_pt1 | contig 19986 bp, 13 predicted proteins | sample PopdelMetagenome_21_FD_205663 | JGI IMG/M metagenome (GOLD analysis project Ga0325405, IMG submission 205663) | Populus deltoides microbial communities from Bellville, Georgia, United States - Xylem-Control-R2 | ecosystem: Host-associated > Plants > Phyllosphere > Stem > Wood/Secondary xylem...
TTAAATATTTTATTATTTAATTAATTACGCATCCTTCCTTTCTTTAAAACTTAGTATTCTATAAAGTAGTTGTCGATTAGTCTTTCTATATATTTTCTTTTTTTATAATTTTAAATTAATTTTTTTTCCTATCTATAGATTTAATCTATGTGATCTTGTATCACCTATTTGTTTTCCTTGCATTCGACTTTGTAACTTATTCATACTTCAATTAATAACTATATATAAAAACATAAATTCTGTCCAGATATATATATATATATATATATATTATTCATTCTATGATAAAATAAATGTAACTACGTACGATTAGCATTCTCAAAATAATAATAATAAAATGTCATATCTTTGTGCATTCTTCTCCACCATTGTTTATTCTTCTCCAGAATATTTAAGCTAAAAAATATTGGTCTATCTAGAGAAGACAATGCTGTAAAAACTTCATATTGTTTAATTTGTTATATGATCGAGTTTAAAGGTATTTAAATGTAACAAATGTTTATATTTTTCATAACTAGCTTCATTGTAGGTTGAATATTTTTTAATACATGAACTATTTAATTAATTTATATGAAAATATCTTAACAAGCTTATAAAAACGGTTGAATTAAGTAAATAATCAATACGATAAAAACTAATAAAATTAATTAGGTAGCGTTTAGCAGTCAAAATATGTAATTTTAATTAAAATACATACAAACTGATACAAATACTTATATTAATTAAAAAAAAACTAACGGGATTAATTAGGCAGAGTTTAGCGGTCAAAACAAGCAACCCTTGGTCACGTACGGTACTTAATCCAATCCACAAGATCACATGAAGATCATAAGCAACGGGAACGTACGTATCACGATTAGAGCTGATACTATTTTAGGCACATATAATCAACGGTGTTCTTTTTGGACAACAGGGTACGTAGGGACAGAACAGGTAGCTTTATTATTGCCGTCTACACATTATGACATGTAGTAACCTTTGACCGAAGCAATCTGATCATCAACAAAATCGGAGAAAAACAAATGATAGTAATGAAATCAAACCCTTGGTAATAAGTGATCATCCACAATATCGGACGAATCAAGGTATCAAAGACAAAACTTCAACGTAATACATACCTTAAACTTTGAAAGCCTTGAATTAAGATAGTAAATTTTAATTAGCACTGCTTTCCTTGATTGAGTTCAACCCTTCTACGAAACTGTTCAAACTTTTTTTTTTTTCCTTTTTTTTTGTACGGTTTCCTTCTCCGAGTTGAATTTTATTTTCAAATTAAGTAATTTAATTTCCTACGGCACAATAAACCGAAATCTTATGACATCCCCACCTATTTCATTCAAAAGGAATAAATACTCTAGGCAGCGAGTTGGAGTTTTATGTGATAGACTGGCTTAACATTCCCACCTATGCATTCAATGTGAATAAATATACTCTAGTCAGCGAGTTGGAACTTCTGTGTTTGGTATCGAGGTTGATATTATGGTTATGGTTTTAAAAAAGTTTTTTATAAAAAGTATTTTTTGTTGAGGTTGGTTTGGAAAAATATATATTTGGTTAAAATTGTGGTTGAAATTAAGGTTGAACAAAAAGTAGTTTAATGTGTTTGGTTAAGAAAATGCTTTTCAAATTGATGTTATAAAATAATTAAAAATATATATATTAATATTAATGATTTTTAATTTAAGTATTATAGATTTAACTACTATTATTACATCATGAAATAAATAATATTGATATCAAATATTTTTTATTATTCCATTAAACTATGTGCAATGTCATCACATACGAAATTTATCCAACAAGGACTATATTTTTCATGGTTTCTTAAGCGCGCAACAACAAAAATTGAATTTTTTTTAAACTGGGTCGGACCCGGCAAGAACATAATTGGAACTACGATCAAATTCCACAAATGCTACGTCATCATGCTATATCTTTTTAATTTATGTAGTATTATTAAATAATATTAAATACTAGTTTTTCTAGTAAAACACAATTTTTTTTTAAAAAAATTCAATTTCATTACGTACAAAAGTCATTTGACAAGAACTACAGTTTCCATGATTTTTTGAGCATGCAATAAAATTAGGTAAAATATTATCAGGAATAAAATTGAGATTACAATACGAGTAAATTTAATTCACCTTAAACTAATTTTTTTTTAAATATTGTTCACGTTCATGTAAACAATGCGAGTGAAATCAATTAACTGCACTGGTTTTTCAAAAAAAAAAGTTCACGTGAAAAATGCGACAGTGGAGCATGACTCCACTGTTCATTAAAAATACCCACGAGAAGCTGCTTCTTCAAATCTTGCGGTACGGTAGCAAAAGTTGGTGGGTCCTACCAAGCAAAATCACTTTTTTTTGCTTTACCAAACACTGATATGTGTGGTTGCGGGTGAACCTCACCCGCAACCACATTACCAAACAGCCTCAATGTAACAGACTGACTTCATTTCAAGCATGCACATGCATCAAAATGTAAGACTTCTTGGTTAATTTGGAATACAGTATCTGTCATGCTTTTATCTCCTTAATCTTACACTAACTACACTATAATGGAAAGAAAGAAAGAAAAAAAAAAAAAAACAGAAGAAGAAGGTGAGATACACAAAATTATCTAGATGATGTATGCTTATAGAGATGTCACAACCGGGGGAGAGAAAGGTGACAAAGTGTAGCTTGAAAAATAGTCTTACAAAAATCATCTATTTATAACTTGAAAAATAGCTTGAAAAATAGACTATTTATAACTTCAGAAAAATAGTCTTACAAAATCACAGATATATATAGGCTGCAAAGGGATCGAACAAAGACTAATTTTGATGTGATTGAACTCAGCTTTCCTAATTTATACAAGGCTCAACTCGGTTGAATTCATGATGAGTTTAGGCTTGAAATTCATATTTAGAGCTATTTAATTGTGTATGACGTTTAATAATGCTTTTAAACTGTTTTTAAGATTATTTTTAAAGTATATTTAATGTTTCTTTTGGATATTGTACTATTTTTAAAAATATATTTATATACAAATATTAAAACCATTAAAAAGTAACCATGTTATATTTAGCCCAAACATATTTTATAAAAATAAACAAATAACACTAATAAATAAAATTATTAAACCTGGTATAACTTATGATTAGATCTAGATCATAAACCAAGTATGTTAATTTAAATTGATTCAAATCAATCTAAAATAATATTATTTAAAAAAAATTAAAAATTAAATTATACTATTTTGATTTTTAAAAAAAATTAAATATTATTTTAACTTGTTCAGTAAAGTTTGGCATGTCTGACTCTTATTTAATTTAATTTAGTTTTTTAGGTAGCTTTTGTGGTTCGTAGTTTTTTTAAAAAATAAATTTTAAAAAAAGTGTGGTTAGCTGAAGTTAGTTGGATATAGATATATATTTGGTAAAAATTGTGGTTGAAGTTTATATGCAGCAAAAAAACATGTATAAAATGTTTGGTAGTTGTATGATTGTAATTGCTTTTCAAAGTGCTTTTTACTTAAAAATATATTTAAATAATGTATTTTTATTTTTTAAAAATTATTTTTGATATTAGCGCATCAAAATGATCTAAAAACACCAAAAAAATATTAATTTGAAGCAAAGAAAAAAATAACAAATTTTTATTTTTTTTTCAAAAGTGTTTTTAAAACGCAAAAGCAAACAGTGTTTTATGAAACTCACCTAAAAAACGTGTAAAACTTGCTTCACAAAAACTGCATTTCAAACTCAATTTTTTAGTGGGTCCCGTAGTACAAAACACAGTTTTACAGTCACCAAACACCTTACTACGGTTTTTGCACCGTAAACACAAAAGCAGGTGCAAAACAAACGCAGCATTAGGTGAATTAAATTTTGTAAATCTATATCTTCGGAACAATCAAATGAATATTGTAGCAATGTTATGATTTGAAGATTAATGAGAATTTTATTTTTATTAATGTTATTTATTAGAAAATAATATAAATCATTTCTTGAGACTTCACCTAACAGCTTAAGCTTTTGGGTTAAATTGGTTCTTTGATATGATATCAGAGTTTTGATGATCAAACGATTACGAATTTGAATCTCACTATCCTTATTTATTTGATAAAAATTAAACACAAGATAGTGTGAGTCTGTGCATGTTTCAAGCCCAAAGGGCTTTCACTTGAGGGGGGTGTTAAAGAATAATATAAATCATAACAGCTTAACCTGTTAGATTGAATTGATTTTTTGATATTATTTGAGATTTGAAGACTAATAAGTAAAAGGAATATATCCCCCTTAGCCATTAAACCAATCATCTCATCATTAGTTAAAGAGTTAATCCTTCGAATTAAAAAATAATTACGATTGAAAAAACTAATATATTGATTAAAATCCTTTTTCATGTAAAAAGTTCCATTGAACTTGTATCACTAGTCTAAATATAATCACATGTTATTTGAACATGAACAATACTCAATATTCACAACCTAAATGTACTAGAATTGAAGTGTTTAATCCCTATAAGAGTATGAAAGGGTTTCTGGCTTTCCTTTTTTTTTCAATGCCAAGTTCTTTATAAACTCTACGAATCCTTTTTGTTCTTAGTTATAAAACTCTCAGAATGCCTTTCTTCTTCTAAAACTCTTTTAATGTTCAATTTTGTTTTACTTTTATATGAGGAGAAATTATCCCCCAATATAACTTCCCTTCCTACTCTTTTATTACATAGGATCATAGTTTATATTAACCTATCATTGATGATGTTGCACGTGTGCAACGGTACGGGGAACGTCCTCTTGGACCGGGATCATCGGGATGTGAGTGGAATTCTTCTCCTTTATCACTAAAAAAAGAAGGATGGAGTCTACATAATATTTTGATCACTAAAAACCCTAACTAGTCTCAGAGTTTGGATAAGAAAACTGTTGTGTATAAAGGTGACATATCACCCCTAGTACATCTTATCTAAGATAAGCTGCATTATTTATCTGTCTAATATAAACTAAGATCTTGTTGTGTTTTCTAACCATTGGTATGTCTAATGGTTAAATTTAGTTCATCTCGATATAGTGGACCTTAGCTTTAAGGTCAAATCTAGCCATTCTAGAGTCAAAATATATGTTTTTATATATTTTTCTTTTAATACCAGGAATACATCTTACATATAAGTTCGTAATCCTTGATATTAGAACAAATAAAATAATTTTTTTGTATTTTTAAAAAGTAGAATTCTCATAGAATTCATAAATTGGTTATTCAATGTAAAAATGCATGAAAAAATATCAACAAAACTATTTTTCTTTAATTTTGATATTTAAAAAAGCTAAATCATGCCATGTATTTTTTTTTTATTACTTATAAAAATATGATTTTTTTTTTATTTTTAAAAGACTTGGTCATATACAATATTAAAATAAAGTTGTACTTTTAAAGAGAGAATTTTGTTGTTGTTTTTTTCATGGAAGGAAATTGATTTATTGAATACTGAAAAAACACCTCATGTGTAAGTCATAATTCCAAATATTAAACATGAGGGTAAAAAAATATAAGGAACTCAAAATTAATTACAAAAATAGTTTTTTTTCCAAAACTTTAAAAATTTATCAAAATTAAACTAAAACCATGTTCGGCAAAGCACAAACATATGTTTTAAATCAAAGTATTGTAACTACGAGAGCGACTAGATGAGTTCTAGGTGGCCTAGGGAGCTACTAGAGTGCACTAATGATGAGGAAATAATGGTGGCGCGTGATCTCCATATATCACCGCCACTGGCAACGTGTAAGTCTATACTTCATCTTTAGTGAAACAAAAAAAAGGTAGATCTTAACTGATTTCTTCTTTTCCTTCTTCATGTGCTGGTGGTAAAGGGCACAGTTACCTGTAAAAGGAAAAAACACATAAACTAGTCGATTCAATTATTTTCTTCTCTTATTATAATTAATTTTTTTATTGTTTTTTGATTTTTTTTCCTTTCATGGTTGCTTCAACAATCAATCGGTGGAGAAGAGGTATAGTAAAGGTTATGGAGTAGTGGAAGAGGTTAGTGGGGTTAACAATAATGTCAAGTTTGTGACTTGTTGGCTTAGAGTTTGGGTGATTTGGTTTGGTTAAAAAGAAAAAAAAATATTGAAGGTCGTGTAGCTGCGAGAAGAGGTTGAACATGGAAGGGGGCAGCGTCGGTTGAATATGGTTAGAAGAGGAGAGATTAATGCTTTATGAGTTGGAGTGATTTAATGGTGGAAGGGAGGTTGATGGTTATTATGTTGCACTGTTTGGAGCTGTTGTAAGTGTTGCAATGATGGTCGTTGCTTAGTTAGAAGAGTTGATTTCGACCCAGAAATGAGACAAAAGGGAATTTTTTTCAATGGAGGCTGGAGCTGCCATTACTGGTACAAGGATATTTAAAGGTTGTTGGTCAAATGTGAGTTTAGTGTGGGGATATGATGGAGTTACTCCCAATAGGTGTTACTAGAGGTTGGGTCTACATGGAGGAACTTTGGAAGGTTGTTGTGTAGTTGGTACCAGTGTTGTTGTCACAGGTTAAAACGATTAGAAAGTAGTAAAAAAGCATCAGTTTAATGCATTTTCAATCTAAAAACACATAAAAATAAAAGCAAAAGTTGTGTTAAACATTCTCTTAATAAATAAGTAAGATAACTTTATTACCAGTGTTGAAAAAACTAATATATAGATCAAAATCCATTTCATGTAAAATATCTTATGGAACTTGTATCATTAGCTTAAGCATGGTCACATGTTATTTAAACATGAATCATACTTAATATTCATAACCTAAATGTATCTGAATTATAGTGTTCAATCCTTTTAAGAGTGTGGAAGAGTCTTTCGCTTTCCTAATTCTTGAATGCAAAATTTCTTAGAAAAACTCTACGAAACAATTATTCTTATAATTTATTGAAACACAATTTCTTATTCCTCTATCGCTTAAAAGGATTTACTTATATTTTTCCACCAGTATTTCCTTCATGCATATATACGAAATTATCATAAAATTTTAATTTATGAAAAAAAGTATTAATGAAATGTAACATTAATTTGTTTTATTAAATTCTACACCAACTTTTTATATCTTTCACACACACACACGTGAAGTTTATTTGTGAAATTTAAAGTGAGTTTTCTCTTAAGCAACTCATGTGCTTTGTTTTTTAAATAATAATCAAGATTTATTAAAATTTTAGATAAAAAGAGAATAGCCTATGAAACAACAAAAAAAGCAATAACAGGGAAGAGAAAGTAAAGAAGATATAGAAGCACGATATCTACAATAAGAAGAAGAAAACAGGGACCAGACAATGGATAAAAACTAGAAAATCAGCTTCTATTATCCCTGAAAAGATCTCATTAGAGCTAATCCTTCAATCCAAACCGGTGTAAACTAAAGTTGTGTTATAAAGCTTCAACCATAAGGAGAACTTATGGAGGATTAAGTAAAAAAAACCTTTAAGATCTGGAGTAGCATCATTGAATATTACATCATTTCAATGAAGCCATAGACTCCACACAATACAAGAAAAGAGAACATGTCATGAAAGATTCTAGAATTTTCTTTACACCATAGAAGATCATTGGTAGCACATATCATTAACAGTATTTGGAAAACAACCACTAATACCCCAAGATAGGAATTTTATCCATAACTTATAGGAAAAAACATAATAAACGAAGAGATGGCTTGAAGTTTTAAAACTTCTTTTACGAAACACGCATTTAGCTTGCTAAAGGGAAAAGAAATCATGCTGAAACAGGAAATCATGGGTCGAGACTTTATCTTGGACAAGTAGCCAAAGAAATAATTAAGCTTTTAGGGGGCGTCTTTTAACCATATTGAAGACTGAAAAAGTTGGACACCACCATAAAGCAATTGATCCAAGAGATAGGAATTAGATTGTACTGTATAAAGACCATTTGTATCGAGAATCCATATCTTCCTATCCAACCAAAAACAGTGCATGATCTTTGTTTCCTATAAGGATAACAAGGAAAATAATTGCTCAAGCTCAAATTGAAACATAGAGCGACACCATTGTAAAGACCATATCCAATTACTATCAATCCAGTTTCCCATATTAGTAACCACAGAAAATTGAGAAGAAGACAAAAAAATAACCCGAGGAAGGCTATTTTAAAGGAATATCGCTAATCCAATTATCCAACCAAAAGGATGTTAACCTACCATTGCCCATAAGAAATTTACAGTGTTGTGTGAAAGCGTGATGGTCACCTATCTGAAAAGTGGACGTAATATCCCTATAAATTTTAAAGAAATGCTTACTGAAAGTTGGGATCCCATTCTCAAAAGCTGGTTTGTACAAGTTAATAATAATAGATTTCCATAGACCAGAGCCTGGAAAAGAAAGTCTTCATATCCGTTTAAATGACAAGGCTCTATTTTTTGACATAAAAGAGCCTATACCAAGACCTCCTTGCTTCTTAACATGCATTACCAATCTCCATTGAACCTTACAAAAAGATCTCTACTTAGTACAACCACACAAAAAGAAACGTCATTGAATAGAGGTAAGTAATCTACAAACTCCTTTCGGCATCAAGAAGACTGATATGTAATAGATTGACAGATAATTGAGAACACTCTTAATTAGGCTCAGACACCCAGCCATTCTTAAAAGCCTACCTTGCCACTTAGTTTTTGATAAAAAAAAATTTCTATAACTGGCTTTCACTTGGAGATGCGATTTGGATTTGCACCCAATGGCATACCAAGATAAGTGCATGGAAGAGAGTCGATCTTGTAAAAAATAGTTGAAGCCAGGCTCATACAGATACGATCTTCCACGTCAACTCTGATAATAGAGCTCTTATGGAAGTTAATGTGAAGACCTTAACTTAAAGCGAACCACCTCAGAATTCTTTTGACTTGAAGTAATTGATCAATCTCTGCAAGGATGAAGACTAAGATGTCATTTGCATATTACAGATGACTTAAGAAAGCTCTTATTTCCAATTGTAAACCTCTAAAAATATTTCTCATGGATACCCTATGGAAAAGAACCAAAAGACCTGCAATAGCTAAATCAAATAAGAATGAGGACCCCTTTGACGAATCTTTTGATGGAAAACTGCTAATATGATTTGAAAGTTTTGAAGAAGATAAACATTCATAAATCATATCTCTCTATTTCCTTCCAAACCCCATATAGCTTATGATCTTATCCAAATAATCCTATGAGACTGGGTTGAACTGTAGAAAACATGAAGCAGAAATTAAGAAGAACAAAATACTGAATTCTCATATGTTATTCTATTGCTAGCAGAAGAATATATATAGCAGGAAAGCCTACAATTAAGGAGTAGAATCAGCAACATTAGCTGACTCCTATCAGAGCACAATTACTACCTAATTTCTAGAGATTTACAGGTATTGATATGACAACACAATATTTGAATGTATCTGCAAGATAAACATTATCTTGATAAATACTATTTTGAAGATCAACTATATCTTCAAGATCAACCGTATCTTCAAGATCCCCCCTCAAGGTGGAGCGTGAAGATTCTGAATGCCCAACTTGCGAAGAAGAAAGTGAAATCGATCACGTCCCAACGATTTAGTTAAGAAATCTGCTAATTGAAAGTGCGTTGAAACATATTATGTAGCAATGATGCCAGATTGTAAGTGGTCACGAATGAAGTGGCAGTCGATCTCGATGTGTTTAGTGCGCTTATGAAACACAGGATTAGCAGCAATGTGTAAAACGAACTGATTATCGCAGTGCAAAAACATTGGTTGAGAATGAGGCACAGAAAGATCAACAAGTAGACTATGTAACCATATCAGTTCACTAGTGGTGGCAGCCATAGAACGATATTATGATTCAGCAGAAGAACGTGACACTATGGGCTGTTTCTTGGACTTCCATGATATAGGAGCATCACCAAGGAAAATATAATAACCAGTAACCGATCGTCTAGTCATGGGACAGCTTGCCCATTCGGCATCATAATAAGCTTTGATCTGAAAATCATTGTTTGATGGAAAGAAAAGGCCTTGACTAGGAGAACTCTTTAAGTAACGAAGAACATAATAGGCAGTATCAAGATGTGGCTGACAAAGTTTTTGCATGAATTGACTGAGAAGTTACACTGCATAAGTGATATCTGGTTGAGAAATTGTAAGATAAATAAGACGTCTAATCAAGCGACGATATTTACTCGGATCTTGTAAAGGTTTTCCACAGTCTGAAGACAGTCGGTGCTGTTGAGGAATGGGAAAAGCAGCTGGCTTACTGCTAGCCATACCAGTTTCTTTTAATAAATCAAGAGTATATTTGCGTTGGCAGAGAGATATTTCTTGAGGAGAACAATCCAACTCTAAGCCAAGAAAATACTTAAGTGTGCTGAGGTCTTTGATGGAGAAGCATGTACTGAGATAATTCTTGAGTTTCTGAATCTGCAAAAAATCATTTCCAGCAATAACCATGTCATCTACATAGACAAGGATAGCAAGGAAAGATGTACCTTTAATCAGAGTAAAAAGTGAATGATCATTGGAGGATTGTGTGAATCCAAACTTTCTTAAGGACAAGGAGAACTTTTCGAACCATTGACGAGGAGTCTGCTTTAGTCCATATAATGATTTATGGAGCTTGCATACCCGATTGTCACCTGATGGCAGATAGCCTGGGGGAGGAATCATATAGACTTCTTCATGTAATTCCCCATGAAGGAATGCATTGTTTACATCTAGTTGATGTAATTCCCAATTCTTAGCAGCAGCAGCAGCAGCCAACAAACATCTGACAGTGGTTAATTTTGCAACCGGTGTAAAAGTTTCAGTATAATCCAATCCTTCAATCTGTGTATATCCTTGAGCTACTAAACGAGCTTTATAGCATTCAATGGAACCATCTGGCTTGTATTTCAGTTTGTATATCCAACGAGAACCAACTGGTTTCTTCTCTAAAGGTAATGATACTAAACTCCAAGTTGCATTCTGCTCAAGCGCAGAAATTTCTTGTTTCATCGCTTCACACCATTGTTGGTCTGTTACAGCTTGGGAAAAGGTTTTAGGTTCACTCACAACAAAAATATTAGCTAGGAACATTTGATGAGATGAAGCAAAACGAGCATAAGACAAATGACATGTTATAGGATAAAGAGTACCTGAAGAAACTGTATTAGATGTGGGTTGTGATGACTTATCTATTCCAGAAAGCTGCCACACATAATCATCAAGATGCGAAGGAACTCGTCGAGGTCTTTGAGATCGTGAAGTGTTCAAGGGAACAACCTGATGATCAGAATTAATGATAGTAGGCAGTGCAGCTTTAGCATCCAGATTATCTGGAGAAGTTTGAATTAGTGGACTATGATCTGGGAACATGGTGTCTAATGTCTCCAAGGAGTCAAAAATAAGCAGAGGAACAACTACATTTGATTCCTTTGAAGGATTATGAGACTGAAAAGAGAATCTGTTTTCATAGAAAATGACATTACAATATGTAAAAGTTTTATGTGATTCTATGTCACATACTTTGTATCCCTTTTTCCCCATAGGATAACCGATGAAAACACAAGTCTTAGATCGGGGAGCAAATTTATCATTAGATCGATTTTTATCATGCACATAACATAAATAGCCAAAAACACGTAAATATGAGTAAGATGGGGGTTTTGAAAACAGTATCTCATAAGGACTTTTGCTAGACAATTTAGGAGTGGGAGTATAATTTATCAAGTAAGCTGCAGTCAGGACACATTCACCCCAAAATTTGATTGGTAAATTGGCTTGGAATCATAGAGCACGAGCAACCTCTAACAGGTGACGATGCTTCCGCTCTACTATTCTATTTTGTTGTGGAGTATCAACACAAGACATTTGGTGTGAAATACCATTTTGAGAGAAGAATTTGAACATTTGACCAGCAGTAAATTCCAAACCATTATCACTCCTAACTATTTTGATACTTCGATTAAATTGAATATTAACCATAGCATGAAATTGAATAAAGTATTTATGTGCTTCTGACTTGTGTTTGAGAAGATAAACCCAGGTGCATCTAGAATAATCATCTACAATGGTAAGAAAATAATGAGCACCTGACGTAGATTGTGTTTTATATGGTCCCCAAATGTCGCAATGGATCATATCAAAAGGAAAATCAGATTTATTATTGCTTAAGGGAAAAACATTTCGAGTTTGTTTAGCTCGATGACACACATCACAGCAATTGTTTGGATTTTTAAAAGGCACACTAGACAATTCTGGAATTAAGGATAATCGATCAAATGAGATATGTCCTAACTGCTCATGTCACAAGTTGAAAGACGAAGGAAGTGATGCTGCTGCGATAAAAGGTAAATGCAGCCTATGAAAGTAGTATAAGCCATCATGTAATTCACCCATTCCAATCAGTTTCTTCGATTTGAGGTCCTGTAAGACACAAAAAGATGGAAAAAATGTGACTGAACATTGTAGTGCTTTTGTCAACCTGCTTATTAAAAGAAGATTACATTTGAATGATGGTATATAAAGAACATGATTTGAAGTCATGTTTGACGGTTGGATCTGACCAACAGAATGCACAGGAACTGATGTTCCATTCGATAGTTTAATAGGCAAATAATGAGAAGGTGTTTTTGTATCAGAGACAGCAAGTGCATCACATGTGAGATGTTCAGAGGCACCACTATCTAGAATCCAATCTGTAGTATCAGATGAGTGAGTGACCTTACTGATAAAGTTTGCTATATTCTGATTAGTAGAGGGCGGTAAGGACATGAGCAGTTCATACCGTTCTTGAGTGAGATTAAAACCTTTACCCGTAAGCTGACTTGACCCTGCAATGGCATTGTTGGATGAAAATGTTCTGGTTCCCTTTTGAAGTTTTTATTCTGTCTCGTAAAATTTGAAGTCTTTGCTCTGCTTTGCCAACCTGAAGGATATCCAACAAGTTTAAAACATTTGTCTTTGGAATGCCCAGGTTTATCACAATATGAACATTTGAATTTGCTTGTCTTTCCTCTTTGTTGTTCTCCTGCAAAATCCCTTGCTGGAAATCTGAAAGGTTTGACAGTAAATGCTGCCGCCTCTGTCGGCTGATCACGGCCAATTGAGGCAATCGCCAGTTGCTTCTCTTCTTTGGTTACAAATGCATAAGCCTTGTTAATTGAAGGAAAGGGTTTCATGTTTAGTATTTGGGACCGAATGATTCCATATTGATCATTCAATCCCATGAGAAACTGATGAACTTTTTCTGTTTCCCTCTCTACCCAGATTTCTTTTCCAGCACCACATGAGCATAAAGGGACAGTAGAGTAGGCTGACAACTCATCCCAAAGACCTTTTAGTTTGGTGTAGGAGACTGCTATAGTAAGATCCTTTTGTTGTGCCAAACAAATCTCTTTTTTTAATTCATGAATACGTGGAACATTTCCTTGAGAGAAACGTTCCTGCAATTCTCCCCACATTTCATATGTTGAATCCACATAGGCAACACTGTCATGCAATTCTGAGGTTAAGGCATTAAAAATCCAAGAGATTACCATTGAGTTGCATTTTTCCCAAGCCTGAATTTCTTTGTTATCCTCCTCTAGTTTGAGTAAAGAGCCATCAACAAAACTCAACTTGTTTTTGGCTCGTAGAGCATTCATCATAGCACGCCTCCATGTTGGATAATTGTCTCCTTTCAGAAGGCAAGAAACAAGAACTGCTCCTGGATTACAGAAGAATTCAAGAAATAAGGTGATGATGAATCATGTTCATACATTGTTTTTGATGTTGAACTTTTGAATGTGCTGGAGGGAATTTCTCCACTCATGATGATTGAGTGTTTTAGAAAACAAGGATCAATATTTGCTCTGATACCATGTAGAAAACATGAAGAAGAAATTAAGAAGAACAAAATACTGAATTCTCATATGTTATTCTATTGCTAGCGGAAGAATATATACAGTAGGAAAGCCTACAATTAAGGAGAAGAATCAGCAACATTAGCTGACTCCTATCAAAGCACAATTACTAACTAATTTCTAGAGATTTACAGGTATTGATATGGCAACACAATATTTGAATGTATCTGCAAGATAAATATTATTTTGATAAATACTATCTTGAAGATCAACCATATCTTCAAGATGAACACCTTATGGAAATCAACCTTGAAAATAAAACTTGTACGTCTCCTTCTCTTCAAATCACAAACCAATTCATTAGCAACAATGAATCCATCTACAATCTGGTGGTCTGTTATGAAGAAAGAATTTTAGCAATGATTTTAGTAGCTCATGTGCTTAAGCAAGCTGATCTAAGTTAAATCCACCTCAACTCATTTACAAAGTGAGTTATAAAAAAGACTTCAACTAGGTCATTAACCTTGAGCAATGATTCGCTATTCGACAACTCACGAGCAGTTCGGTTTATTACAACCGTTCATCAAGATCTTGTTATGAAATATTGAACTCAAAGAAGAAAAGGAATAAAAGTAAGAGATAAAAAATTATTTTACAAAAACATTTATTCAAATTCAAGGATAGGATTTAACTAACTGCATGAGATATTATTATGTTAATGAAAGTTGAGAGGATCCAGCTGACAACAACAGTGAAGTCGAGAATGTGTGTGTGAGTCACACGCACCCTAGAGAATTCTTCCATCAAAGAGTCGTACGTCTCCACAGTATTTAATATAAAGGGTGTAATAAAAGAGATTGTGTTGAACAAGTGGAGCAACATGCAATGAACTGATCATGTATAGGACTAAAGTCATTGGTCTAGCTCTGAAAAACTGAAGTAGTCGCAATCAATAATCTCAGCAAAAGAAAATTTTCCAACAGAGCCCACTAGCTACTTCTTGTTCTTATAAATGTAGGATGGCCGGCGAGGGATATGCTCTCCAAAAGCTGTTCGTTCTCAAGCAGTTCTCTCTAAAATAATTTTAGAAGAAAAGAAAACCACTTCGAAAGGTTTTGTTTTAATCCTTGAGTTGAGCTCTCTTAGCTAGTTAATTATCATTCCTATCCTTAGTTCAGGTAAAGTCGCCACCGTCCACAATCTTTAGCCATGGAGATTGATCAGCCAACAATTCAACAGAAAGCCGGGCATTTTACACGTGCATGGAGCTGGTTCAAGGCCTTGCCTGGTGAGGCCAAGGCCAAGGCTATAAAAGTTGCAAAAAGTACCAAAAAACTTGGAGAAGATGACCCAAGAAGAGTCATTCACTCCCTAAAAGTGGGATTAGCTCTCACATTCGTGTCCTTCTTCTATTATTCTAGACCTCTCTATGATGGTTTTGGGCAGTCAGGGATGTGGGCTGTGTTAACTGTGGTTGTAATCTTTGAGTTTACAGTAGGTACGTGATTAGTTATACTTCAAGGAATTGGCTAGCTGTTTTCCTATTTAATTAACTCTAGTAAAATCTACATGTCAACCAGATAGAAATAGGGACGCAATATTTGATACTGCATGTATTTGTTTGTTATGCAGGTGGAACTTTGAGCAAGGGTTTGTACAGAGGCTTGGCAACATTACTTGCCTGTGCTCTAGGGTTCGGAGCTTCGAACTTGGCCAGTCTTTTTGGAAGGAAAGGACAGCCCTTTGTCCTTGGGATCCTTGTCTTCCTATTAGGTATGCTTATATAGAACTTAAAGCAATATAATAGTGATTTGCTGATTGTTATTTTCAGTATTTACATCAGGCCCGGTATTCAAGGTTCGGATCTTACCTCGGTCACTAGGTTTTGATTAAATTATTCAAGCTAATTTTAATTTTTTTATAAATCAGCATAATATTGTTTTAATTAAAAAAAATAGTCAACAAATTACAACCAGATTTTATCAGGTCACTGGATCAATCAGCTAGATCACTCGTGTTTTTAACTTTTTTTTTTAATCCGGCTTGATTCCAGCCTAGATAAGTCAGGTCCCAAGCTGACCCATCAAGCTGAGTCGAGTTTTAAAACTATAGTTATTTCTTATATTAAAAGTAATTTGAATCTATTCATGAATCTTAGGTCAATAAAATATACAATAGAGTTTTAAAAAAATCGATCAACTAAAAAGCTAAAAAAAATTAATTGAATAAATTAAACAAAAAAAACTAAACAAATTAATTTAAAAATAAAAAAACCATTTGATCTGGTTCAGTTTTAATTTTAAAAAATTGAAACCAAATGAACTGGTTCAATCAAAATTTAACCAACAAAAAAAAATATAAATAAAGAATTTTCACCTGACGCTAAATCACTAAACAGCCGCAAAAACCACATAAACATCCACACAAACCGTTTGCCCCCTGTTTTCTCACAGTAACAAAACCAATCAACCCCCAGTCTCTCATTTTTCTCCCACTAGTTGTTCATCTTCTCCACTGCCGACCACCATCGCCAATGACACTTCCAACCACCATCAACCACAAAGCAGCCGCCATCACCAACAACACCACTGCTTGAAGATATGGCATGGTAGAGATTCCAAAGTTTCGTGTTCCAAGAAGAATGAGATGTAATATTTCTTGTCACATTCATCTGTACCTTGAATGGGACTGTTTTTTTCCTTCCTTGTTATCTTATAATCCATGAAGATGATGCAATGATAGGGATAATCTAAATATTCCTTATGCTTTAGATGCAGCTTAGAGCTAGATGAGGATGGATGGCTATTTGTTGACAGTTGGGACATATCGGAGTTATGGGTATCATTGCGTTCATGACTTTAATTAGAGGACTTTTTTCTTGTGACTTTTTCAAAGAGAAGTAGATTTGTTTGGGAATAGAATCTCAACTTTGCTTTCTTGCGTTGTAGAAAAGAGGAATTGTATCCTTGTAGCAGGTGTTTGCAATTAGTGGGAGGAGATTCAACCAAATTATTAAAATAACTTTTTAACCCCGCATATATATATATATATATATATATATATATATATATATATATATATATATATATATATTCTAGTTTTTAAGCTTTTAAAGCAAAAAAAAAAAAAAAATTCAACTTGAATTCAACTAAACCGAACTAGTTTGGTTTGAACTGGTTTTTGATATGGTTTAAGTTAAATTTTGAGAAATTAAAAAATCCAAGTTGGTTGGAAATTGTAGACTAAACCAAACTGAGTTTTGAACACTTATGCTAGAGAATAATATAAATCATATCTTAAGATCTCATCTAATAGTTTAAGCTATTGGGTTGAATTATTTTTTTGACATGGTATCAGAGCCTTAATGACCAAACGATCACGAGGTCGAATCTCATCATTCATATTTATTTGATATAAATTAAACACAATGTAGTGTAGGTTTGTACAAGTTTCAGTCTAAAAGGCTTTCACTTGAGAGGAGGTGTTAGAGAATAATATAAATTATATTTTAAAACCTCACCTAACAGTTTAAACTATTGAGTTGAGTTGTTTCTTTGACACCATAAATTATAGGCTAACATAAGCAAACCTATGCTAAAATGTTTATTGACACTCTTTATAGCATGATAACGCAAGTTTAAGTTGTGTTTATGCAGCGGCAGTGTCTACATTCACACGGTTCTTCCCACGAATCAAGGCAAGATATGACTATGGAGTCGTGATATTTATACTAACATTCAGTTTAGTATCTGTTTCGGGGTATCGAGTTGAAAAACTCTTAGTCCTGGCACATCAAAGGCTGTCAACAATACTCATAGGTGGAGCGATTTGCATACTTTTATCGTTCATTTTTCCAGTTTGGGCCGGTGAGGATCTTCATATGTTGGTCGCTTCCAATGTAGAAAAGCTTGCAAAATACCTAGAAGGTATTACTCAACTTATGAACTTTGTTAGTTTCCGTAAATAAATAAATAAATAAAAACTTTGTTAGTTAGTTTTACCTGGATATTATTTAACATGAAAGGCAACTGAACAGTAGAGTATTACAGGTTTTGGAGGCGAATTTTTCCAGCCTTTAGAGGATGGAAGGAATGTTAAGGTCTCCAACACTGATAAATCATTTCTTCGAGGATATAAAAATGTCCTAAACTCAAAATCCACTGAAGAATCCATGGTACAGACTCTTTCCACTTAAATTCCACTAACATGCATTTTTTTCTTTGCGTGAGTGCCACAATCTTCGATTCATTTTATCATCTATTGGCTATGCTAATAGATTTAGTGGATGATCTTACACTTAAAGCAGGCGAATCTAGCAAGATGGGAACCTAGACATGGCCGTTTTGGTTTCCGGCATCCATGGAAACAATACCTGAAGATTGGATCCCTCTCCCGTCAATGTGCTTACCAGATTGAAGCTCTTGATGCGTGCATCAACTCTCATAACCAAGTAATATACCACGGCATAGTACTCCGTCTACATGCTAATGTTGCCCATGTGTAGGAAATAAAAGTACAATTCTCACCTGAAACATTCCATACTTTCTGCCAATTCTTTTTGAAGCTTTTGCCTACCACATTTAGATTGAGCCATTTTTTAACTAGAAGAACAATTTTAAATTAGATACCAACATCTAATGATTCCATCACGCTAAGTCCACCAAATATACTTTCCTCTTTTCAATATTAATATTCCAATTGTATTAATAGTTGAATTTATGAGTACGCACACCATCCAAAGTGTTTTGATTAAATCACCCGACAAAGCTGCTTTTAAGACATTTTTTCTATCTGACAAATGGTTAATGTCAAAAGCTGAAACATATTATGCTACTCTTTTCAGGCACCACTGAAATTCCGATGCAAAATCCAAGGACCGTGTACAAGGATGAGTATAGAATGCAGCATGGCGCTGGAATCATTGGCCTCAGCTATCAAAACAATGACTCTTCCATCTTCAGCAAATGTCCATGTGGAGAACTCGAAAAATGCCATCAAGGATCTCAAAATTGCTATTAAAAATGTCTCATTGGACCAGGATCAAGACCTTCTAGCAATTGTACCAGCTGCAACAGTTGCTTCATTAATAATTGAGATTGTTAAATGCGTGGAAAATTTATCCGAATCAGTGCACGAGCTCTCTAATCTAGCACGCTTCAAGAGTGTGGAACCGGCTGTGTCCCTAGAGAAACCGCAGTTTCTTCACTGGGGAAGCATAAAACCAGTTTTAGAAGGTGATGCTGACCGTGTTGTTATTTCAATAGACGGGAAGTCTGCGGATTCACCAGAAAGTGAGAATACTCAAGGTCCAATGCCTGGTCAGCGTCTGGAGGTGTAAATATTTTATACTGACAAACATGTAATCTATTGCGACGGAAGTCAATAATATGTAACAAAATTCTCCTATTATATTAACTCCTTTGTAACACGTCTGAAAATGAAATTGAAATTGTGGAAATTAATAAAACAGTATACTTTTTCGCGAAATTATCCAATTCTATCCTGAGCTTTGAATAAATAGGATTGTTTTTTTATCAAAAACAAGTGTTAATAATAATTAAATTAAAAAAAAATGTTTAGAGACTTGTTTTAGTCTGACTCAAAGCTTAGGATAAAATTATATAATTGAACTTATTCTTTTTCCTCGGCTACTCTCAGTTCTATTTAGAGTACTTTCTTCTTCTGCTTTTTTTTAACAATAAGAGTTTCTTACAGCCTAAATTTCTCAAATATTGAAACTACCCGTTGACATTGAGTAGTAAATAGACCATCTACATCCAAATCCATCGATCCAGTCATAACAAATTATCTTTTACATACAAATGGTACAATAAATCATGCTAATGCTAATACTGAGATTGTAGACACTTTTTAAAATATTTTTAACTTTATTTATTTTAAAACTTTATTTATTTTTTAAAATTTATATTTAACGTCAGCATTTCAAAATCTAAAAATAATTTAAAAAATAATTTTTTTAAAAATAATTTTTTAAAAAAATATTTTTAAAATATATAAACAAGTTGTTTCTTTGGATAGCAAGAGCTTGAGTCAAACTTAATAGATATTTCTTCCTTCGTTAATCACCCCTTGCTTTGCTGGGCTAAGAGCACTACCAGTTTTCTATAGGCTTTACTATACAAAATCTCATGAATTATCCA
>Ga0325405_1002205_pt1 | contig 19963 bp, 6 predicted proteins | sample PopdelMetagenome_21_FD_205663 | JGI IMG/M metagenome (GOLD analysis project Ga0325405, IMG submission 205663) | Populus deltoides microbial communities from Bellville, Georgia, United States - Xylem-Control-R2 | ecosystem: Host-associated > Plants > Phyllosphere > Stem > Wood/Secondary xylem...
GAAAAAAAAAATAAAATATAACTTGAAATGCAAAAACAAATGAATAATGTACAATAGTTGATTGTCATGTGCTTCTCCATGGTTCTATCCAGAGGTTTTTTTAAAGTGAAAAAGAATATTGACGTTGTTAATGTGTTTTTTAGTAATATAAAAAATATTGTGAAATTTAAATTTAATATGCATATTTAATAAAAAAAAATTGAGAATTAAATATGCAAATAAATGTTAAGAAAAGGTTTTGAATGCAAATTAAAGGCCAAGTAAAGAAATTGAGAAATATATGTAAATTAAGATAGTTAATCTTATACTGTAGAGCCTTTAATTTATTTATTTATTTAATTATATAGGAATAATTTATCTTATAAGAAGTGTAATGGTTAAAATTTCACTTAAAAAAAATATATTGTTAGTGCAATTCCTCATTTTCTTATTAATATTTTTTATTTCTACAAAAAAAAATATATACATGTTATTTATTTAATAAAAACCAAAAGCAACCAAAACTTATATTAAAAGAGATTTGCCCCTTGCCTAGCTCGGGTTTCAAAATAAATTGAGTAGACACTAATCTAATGTGACTCGATCAACCTAACAGGTTTTAAATGCAACTTGGTTAAACCCAAAAAAAATTCAATACGATGACATTTTAACACTTTCTTTTTATATAATCAAGAAATGATGTTTTGGATCGACTTAAACCAACTCAAGTTAAACCACAACTCAATCATGAATCTAATTGGATGTAATAATTTTTAAACAATATATATTTTTTATTTGATCATACAACAATAAAAGTTGATATGCATAAAAAAATTATCGAAAAAAATTAAAAACAAAATGCGAAAGAGCATTCGCTAATTTTACAAAAAGCATGCCATAACTTTATTTAAAAACAAACCAAATGATATTTAATAAACTAATATACAAAAAATTTTAGATTAATTCATCCTGCAAAATTGTAATTAAAATAGAAAAAAATTAAAAAAAAAAAGGTTAAATACACGGGGCAAGGTGGGCCAACACACCAAGCCCATTAAAAAGAAGTTCATGCTCGTATGCCTATCCATTATTGTATTTTTATTTTACTTGAAATGAGAGGACACCACATCATCTATTTATTTTATTTTTATTTTTAGAAAGTATGTGGCGTGTTTTTTACTCTTCAACTTTGTCCACCTTAATGGATATATCATGCACTTGATTCTAAAAAAGTTTATTTCAACTCCTTTTCCACTTAAAAACACATAAGAAATACATCATGAATCTCAATAAACTTATATTTAATCTAAAAACATCATTTAATTGATGAAAAATAGAAAATCAACTCGAAAAGAAAAAATAATTCCAAAAAAACCTATTTTCAACTCCTTTACCACTTGAAAACACATAAAGAAATACATTGTGAACCTCAATAAACTCATATCTAATCTAAAAACTTCATTTAATTGATAAAAAATAAAAAATCAACTTGAAAAGAAAAAATAATTCCAAGCCACTGTAAACTTTTTCTAGTGATGTTAAGGGTCAAAAACATCTAATTAAAACTCATCCCATCCAATGGAACTAATTGATATGAAGATCATTTTTTTTTATTGTTGGAGTGTGAATAACTAACAACTTTATCTCTTCTCCATCGTTTTCCAACAATTATATCTAACCTTTCTTGAATTTATAGACTAAAATATAAACAAAATAAAGTTTTAAATTAAAAAAATAAAGTTTCAAACTAAAGGAATGAAAAATGAGATTTACAAAACTCTGGAGGAAACAATTATTGAAAAAAATACCCCGTGAATGGTGTTGGAAAAAAAAGATTTTATTTTTGTTTAATTGTCAATTTTGATCCATTAGTTTCATTTTTTTACTAGCAATAAAACCGATTTTTCTTGTAAAGTCAAACAACAACATAATATCATGACTTTTTTGGACACCGCAATAATCTTATAAAAAACAAATAAAAATAAATTATCAAGTTTAATTTTAATTCAATAAAATGTAAAAAGAATAACTCGAAAAAAAAGTTATCGACTAAAGTGGAAAAACACTTTAAAAACCAAAATAATGAATGCACTACTATAATTAAAAGAGTCTTTCATCATATCCTATAGTGAATACCTCACACATTTTAGGTTTTATATTAAATTAATTATTTGTTGGGTTTAATGCATAGTTATTAAACCGGTTTAGTGTGCTAAGTCAACGAGAAACTCAATTTGGGCTAGATTGATTCAATTAAATAGCGGTGTTGGAGATAAAGCCCTTGTTTGGATTGCAGCCTAAACATAGGTTAGTCAAAATTAATTTTTTAATGTTTTTAAATCGTTTTGATGTGATGATGTCAAAAATAAATTTTAAAAAATAAATAAATAATTATTTTGATGTATTTTTAAACAAAAAACACTTTAAAAAGCAACAACTACCAGACTCTCAAGTACCCTTAAAGCTATAAAGACATGTACACCATTCACTTAAAAATAGTGTAATTGTTTTTGTTACCCCTTCACCCAAAAAAATTACATTGATTTACAAGGGCATTGAAGTCTTTTCACATGGTCCATTTGTCATTTTCAAATTGATCAGTAAAAATTAAAAGTCCATTTGTTTTTATGTTTCAAAAGCGCTTTTGAAAAAAATGAATTTTTTTATTTTTTTCTTCGCTTCAATTTTTTTGTGTGTTTTTAAATCACTTTAATGTGCGGGTATCAAAAATAAATTTTAAAAAAATAAAAATATATTATTTTAATGCATTTTTAAGAAAAACAACTCTTTAAAAAACAATTATTACCACAATATCAAGTTGATTTTAAGTCTTTTTTCATATTGAGTGTACAGTAAAACGATTAAAAGACACTTGAAAGCAAAAAAATTAAACCTAGAGTGAAGGGATGTTTTTCTATATTTACACAATGGTGTTTTGGTTATTATAATTTAAGTTAAGAGGCAATTTGGTATTTTCACAAATATAAAAAAAATATTAAATAATAAAAATGCATGGTAAAATGATAAAAATACTCTTGAAGCCAAAAAATTTAAACTTGAGGTCAAGGGGCGGTTTTGGTTTTTCATTAAGGTTTTTTTGGTAATTATAAATTCAACTTAGAGGAAATTTTGTATTTAGTTAAATAAAAAACAAGAAAATGTTGGTGCCCATGGGAAGCATTCGCACTTTTAGGGATGTGCATGCGGTGTCTTTTGACATCCAAAAACATATTTCTATTATCTAGATGAAATCACCATCATGCCCTTTTCTTGAAGATATTGTGAGTGTCCCAAATGGTGGTACGGTGTGGTACCAATTGACCTTCCTTTCTTTTTTCTATTTCCTCTCCAAAAACTTATAGCTTAACCTTCTTAATTGTTGGTATTTCAACTTAAGTTCTTATTTTTTTAATTTCTATTTTTTATCTTTGTTTTTTTTAGAAGTTTTATTTGTTTTAAATTTCATCATTCAATCCCAATTTGTGAAATATTTTTATTCTCCAATGTGGTCCTCATTTTTTGAATTTTTAATTTTTTTCCTTGGCCTTTTGTAAAAGTTGATGGTATTATATTTTCCAATTTGATCCTTATTATTTTGATTTTAAATTTTTTTCCTGACCCTTTTTTAAAAGTTGTTATTCTTTTCAATTTCACCATTTAATTACAACATTGTTTTTATTTGTCATGTCAATTTTGATCATCGTTCTTTTTAATTTTCTTTCATCCTTTTACTAAATTATTTTTTTTCTTAATTTCACCTTTCAATTAAATATATAATTTATTTTGTATTTTAATTTTGATACCCATTCTTTTAATTACTATTTTTAAAATCTTTTTTGTATAATTAAAATTCTTTTTTTTTTCAATCTCATCCTTCAAATTTTATTGTTTGAGAATTGAATTTCATAATTTTTCTAAATTAGGTGTTTTCAGTTTAATGACTCAGGTTACAAGTTTAAAAAATTATCATAAATTTTTTTTTAAAAAAGAAACTTTATAATTATATTTATTTTTTATCATGTTATTTCAATAACATGATATGGATCGCGAGTCTAGCTTAACACAACCTTAATTGGCATAGTTAAATGTTTACCATGACTAGTTTTTTATTCTTGTTTGTCACCTCATTTCAATACCTAAACATTATTTTTTTACACCAAAAAGTCCAACCTCATGATGAAGCGTGAGCATTGAGGTCAATCTAATCTATTCATACATTGCTAATCTAATGACTTATGACAAGGAAGGGTCCACCAATTCCTCTTTCTCTTTTCTTTTCGTTTATATAAGGTGTTATGTTGTAGAGGTTTTTTAAAAATATTTTTTATTTTAAAATATATTAAAATAATTTTTTCAGATTTTTTTTTATTTTTAATACCAATTCATTAAAATCACAAAAAAACTAAAATAATATTAATTTGATATTTTTTTTTCAAACTAAACACACTTTAAAAATTACCCAAAATAAAAGTTATCATTCTCTTAAACGGTTTCTTCATTTGCAAGTGTCCAAAGGCTGAAAAAAAACACAAATTCTAACTCTCTCGTGCCTTTTGATCCAAAAAGTTGTCATATGAAATAGGAGGGATGGAAGGGTTGAAGAAATTGTTTGGATGTATTAGAAATTGCATTACATGTAATTACATAAATATAAGATTTATTGTAAAAATTATTCATAAATTTTAATTTTATGTGAAGAAAGAGAGAATATAACTTCTAGTGTCGTGAATAATTTCGCACAAGATTGAGAAAGGAATGAGGTGGTATATTCTTGAACACAATTCCAATGGCTTCAAACCAGCTTTGATATTATATTTGAGTTCTTCGTCATGTATTTACCTTGTATTAAACCCAAAATGATCATGCAATCATGCTAGAAGATCCATTTTCAATCTCCAAAGGTGTCTATAATTGCCTTTTTATTGACTGGTTCTCTCGTTGAGAAAATAAAAACAAAAAAAAGGAGGATTTCTCAGTGTAACCTTGTCATCAGAAAGTTCCAAATCACACAGCCAACCCCACCAGAAAAGGAAAATCTTCCCAATTCCCACCAAACTATAGAGTCTCATCGCTAAATTTATCGTACAGTTGTAGCTATGATGTTGCCATCAGACAGCAGCACAGTGGTAAAATTCGAATAGAACAACATAGTACACGAGCATAACCACCGACAGAAAACTACACAAGAACAGATGTACTCTACCCAAGCCATCATTTCTGTTGGCCATTAAATTTTGAGTGAAAACAAAGGAGGGTAGATAGAAAGGCTTCAATGATAGAACTGATATGATAGAACTGCCACCAAAAATCTTTGATATGATAGAACTGCCACCAAAAATCTTTGATATGATAGAACTGCCACCAAAAATCTCTGATATCTTTCACAATACAAAATGCTGAAAGGAACCAATTTTCTACATGGACTAACATAACGTCTCAGCAATTGGCCTCTGTTAGACTGTATTTTAATAATAGAAAGCACAGTTTGAACCCATGATTCGCAAGAAGATAGACTATAAAGTATAAACTACCGCTTCTTGGTATTTGCCTTTCCCTTCTTTCTGTCCCTTTTGTTTTGTGGCTTTGACCGTGATTTGTGTTTCAAAACTTTCTTGAATGAATTCTTTTTGCTCACTGATAACTTGTGCGATTTATCAGCTTCATTCAACCTTGGCACTGTCACTTGTGTCTTTTCACTATGGCCATCCTCGTCTTCACGCGAAATCTCGCTAGTGGTCACAGTAACTTGCATGTCCCCATTGTCGTACTTTGTTATCCCTTTTGCCACAAACAAATTCCAAAACCAAATTAATGATTATAGTGCTTTAGCTATAGCAGAAATAGATGGAGAAACGACACGCTCCTATGTTGCAAGCACTCTAAACATACTATATAGTTAGAAGTAACCTCAAGCAACAATCATCTCATGCTACTATTGCATTGGATTGGCTGTGCGCGATGATCACAGAAGAAACCATCATGAAGGGAGTGATTGTGATCCATTGGAATGGTTACCAACCATTTCTATAAACCAAAATTACCCCCAGAACCAGAAAAGTTAGCCCCAAAGGGAGGTTAAATCTGAAGATGCATAAGCATAAGGCTTTGTAAATCAATAGTTTCCATGCAGCATGCTTTTCTCTTGACATAAGCTGGAAGTTTATGAAAATACCACTTATTGATGCAATTGGCTCAATTTCTTCATCATCTTCTCCATAGTTATCGCTTTCATCAGCAGCTGGTGGAGCTCCTCCATTTAAAGCAAGTTCTTTTTCCAGTTTCCTCTACAACAAAAGTTAGGTGGCAAAGTCAGGACAATCAAAACTCAGGAAATGAAGTTCCCCAGCTTCCACTAAGGTCATAGCCCATATGCACCAAGCCCTGTCCCAGAAAAGGTGACACTAGATCCCACTGGAAATTCTCTTAAAACCTTAGTTACGAAAAGCTACAATTTGCAACTTTCCTTAAATCTACTTTTTCAAACCACAAAGCCAAGAACACATTACGTGCATTCAAAACATTTTAAATTACAGAATAATGCATCGTTAATAAAATCTTGTGTTTGCAGTAATTAACAGGGTCCATCTTATAATGTTGCAGGGACCACTGCCTTACAGACTGCATCCTCGCAAAGCAAAAGGTCCATTCCCCTTAATTTATTGTCATTTCATAAACTGCTAACTTGGCATAAGGGTGATTGCTGATTAGACATTTTACTAAAGCTCAGCTGCTCACGCGTTGATTGGACAGAGAAGTTAGGGAGTACCCATCAACGCATAGAGTAGAATAGGATGCCTCTCAACCCAAATAAATTCTTGTAATGTGTTGGCATTTTTCAGCATGTTAATGGCTATAAAACCAAGCATACACATGTTGGACTCGTGTTGGGGAAGTTTTTGAGAAAAAGACAAGCTCTGTAGTATGCACCAATTCTGTGCATTAGATGAACCAAATGATGGCAGATCATCTTGCTAAAGTACGGGGGCTCAGGATTAAGATGAAATGCTAATTGAAACTCAGCTGTCAAAGGTGTCATTGAGCTTATATGAGGGTATGCAAGGAACAAAAGAATCCAAAAACACTCACTGCTCCAAGGAACAGAGAGCAAGATAGGATATATCATCCTCATCAGTGTTAATTATCAGAAATTGAGAAATCTTTTCCTCTTTGGAATCGTAAGAGGATCGGAGTTTTGTTTGTTCTTAATATTTTACAGGTGCCAGACCAATCTCTAATAGAAGACTTTCCTCCCTATATCTTCATGACCAGTTGGGCGAATGCTAGTTTGGTAAGCTGTGGTGGTTGTGGAACTGAAAACATGCCACAACAACAGAAAAGTGCTCTCCATATACTAAACAAATAAAGAACTTCAGCTTCCTGTCTGGCCTATTGTGTATTTTCAAAGAAGTATTTGTTTATATATCAGATTGACCATAAATGCAGGTCACCAGCGACCAGGCTAGGGTTTCTTATCTGACAAATTAGAAACTCATCCTGTTTACAAGAAGAAACATCATGGAGGACCCTTCAGTCTTCCCATTATTTATTATTCTCATTCAAAGAAAGCCATATCTAGAATGAGGCACCTCTGTCTCTAAATTGTAGCCAAAAGAAACAACATGTTCTCAACCTCTAATACAACCACTCAGGAATTGGACGTGTCCAAGGAATGATACAGCACACAACTTTCCACCCAATCTTACCAAAAACAGACAAATAGATTGTCACATGACAAATACCAACACGTTCAAAACGAGACCATTCATTCATTTTGTCTACCATGCCTTGCTATCATGAAAAATAAAGAACAATCAATTGGAATCCTTTCAAGAACCTGTTTGCGTGCCGCGATACGCTTGTGCCTTAACTTCACCTCTTGTTGTTTAATTGCTTCCTTTCTCCTCTTCTTCTTCCTCTTATGAAACCCAGTAACATAATCCCTTAACAAAATCAGAATCCCATTTCACTAATCCCATCAACAAACCATGTTGAACAATAACTCTCTCGAATTATTACCACAACATAAGCAAAGTAACAACAACAACAAAAAATATGAAGAAACATTGTATGTAGTACCTTAGATCTTTCTCGTTGAAAGAGACAGACACACCTTTGTTCTTAAGAACTCGTTTCTTTATGTGCCCAACTCGAGTTGGCGGTATCTGTATTGCTCCGTTGTCCTCAATTTCACCTTTCATGGTAGCTTCAAAGCTGTTTTCTTGGTGAGTCTGTCTGGTCCATCTAGGGTTTCGAACTTACATGGAGAGAGCTTGAGGTTTATCAAACCGGTTTTGGGTTTAAAGTTGACTTCGGTTTCATTTCTAGGTTTGGAAGCGTTGGGCCTAATCATCTCTTTGGGCCCATTTATTTGAATGGGCTTTATTGTAGTTTTTTTTACTCAATGAAAAAAAAAGAAGGAAAAGATATCTATTTTATTTTATTTCATTATTTCATGAAGGAAAGGTATGAACTTCGATGACCTAAAAGAATTTTTCTTGAGAGAACAGCTTTTTAATTATTTTTAATTTATTGTAAAGTGTGATACAAATTATTTTTTAAAGTATATTTTACTTAAAAATATATTAAAATATTATTTAATTAATTTTTAATATCAGCAAGTCATAAAAATTTAAAAACATTAAAAATTTTAATTTAAAATAAAATACAATTTAAATTTTGATAAAAAATAAATTGAATCTCAATATCAAACAGACACTTATTTGACTAACTTTTTTTACATTAAAGTTTTGTTAGTATAAATAATTTATAAAATAAATAGTTTTTAACTCTCGATAATGGTTCAAGATTAAATAAAAATAATCTCAAGGTGAAAGCATGGGTTAAAAAAAAACTTGGAGTGACTTTTAAGAAGAAAAAAAGACAGTATTAATTATAATCTAATAAATTATAAATTCTTATTAAAGAAGGATTTTAATTCCATTTTTAATTTAAAACAAAATCCAAGTAAATATATTTTTAAAATGAAATCTAGCTTACATCAATTTGTAAAAAGTTCTATTAAAAGAACCTAGTTTTTTTTCTCAAATAGGTAATCCATCCATATGTTATTGAGACCTTTATCAAATCTAAAATGATTAATATAATAATAAAAATTAAAAATTAAAAATTAAATAAAATGATTAAAAATCCGAGCAATTATGTGCAAATGACATGGATGTTGTAATAATTTATTATGAAAAATAAAGATGTGAGGCTCACACCTTCCATCAAATTAACTCCTTTCGGTCCCAAAAGAAAGTTCAATGTGTGTGGTGGAAATAAATTCTAGCCGACTTTCAAGACAATTCCCAGGCCCATAAATGATGGCCCCAAGCCCATAAATGTTTCCTTGTACTAAGAAAAAAATTTAATTATAAACTAAAAACCTAATGTGTATGACTGTATGTTTTTTAAAAAAGAACATACGGTGTTAATAAACATAAATGTTAAAAATAATTGTTAATGCTAATTAAAAATTAAGTTATGAAATTTAAAAATAAATATAAATTAAAATATCTAAACTTTTTAAAAGTGATGCTAAACTCAGCTCAGGTCAATAAATTAACATGACAATAACTCAAACTCGAGTTTTAAATAAAATCGAATAGAAGTTGACCTGATATAACCTAATCAACTTAACTGATAAAAACATGTTTAAGTCAAAATCTAGTTTGATTTAAGAAGAAAATTCAAGACCATGTTGTTCTAGCCCTTTCCTTATATATACCAAGAAAACAACGTCTTGAACCAACTTAGGTTGACATGTCAAACCCACGATTCCGATTATAAACCTAATTAGATTTAATTGCTTTGTTTTTTGAAATATTTTTTAATTTAATCATGCTATAATAAAAATTGATATACACTGCAAAGCAACTTAATAATGATTTTAAAATAAAAAAGTACCTTACCAATATCAACAGTAGTGCCCAATTCTTTAAGGTTCATAATAGTGATTTTGATATCATAATTAACTCTTTCAATAAAGTGGATAATACAATTTAATGTTCTAATATATCCATATCTCACTAGATAGCATTTAAAGGATTTAAAGGTGTTTAAGTGTAATGAATATGAGATTAAATACTTGTATGCTAGAATATAAAGGTTTTAATAGTACTAATTTGAGTATATAAACAATAATTAATGATTTTGATATGTTTTTAAACTTAAAATAGCTTGTATATCATATAGATTTAGATTACATTTACAATTTTATAATTAGACAGCTTATATATATATTTATAACAAAAACTGATCGTTTATAGTTGTTACAATCTCATCAAAAACTTAAACGGTTGACTGATTTAGATTGGTTAGGTCAATTAATTCCTACAAAATTTTAGATACTCATCACGAGTAAACAAGTGGTTAATCAATTTATTTAATTAAGCCAAACAATCATTCAATTAATTTAACAAAGTTAAATATTAATAAATTAATCAAATAAAAATATCTTACTCGCAATGAAGTCAGATATCACACTAGCTGGGAATAATATTATATGTGTTCTGGGTCGCATTAACTTTCCTTCTTCTTTTGAAACAGCTTAATCAATATATCAACCGTTACCTTCTAATATTTATTTATAATCTTGATATAGTTTTTTTAATTATCATACTCATTATATTAAGTTGCTAAATTTGGATTTATCAAGAGACTCTCCTCCTCGTCCTCCGAGCATCAGGGGCTTCTAATATTTTTTTTCCTAGCTATTTCGTATGTACCAATAAATAAATAATAATCGATGGCCAACTCTGCTGAATATACTAAAATATGATTTAGAGATTAAGTTATCATTTTTTGAAAACAACAGGAATAAAATATAATTTAGAGGTGTTTTAAATAGGAGTTGAACTATATTGTTTAAAAAAAATTAATTTTTTTAGTTTGAGATAATATTTTTTTTATGTTTTTAAATATATTGATATAAAAATAATTTTTTAAAAATAAAAAAATAATTTTTTAATATATTCCTAAATAAAAAATAAATAAAATAAAATCTGCCGCAGCCAAAAACACTGCCGTAATAATACTCAACAAAATAACCAGCCCAGTCAGAACGCACTCAGCTTGCTTGCTTCCATCCCCCAAACAACCAAACAAGAAAACAGAAGGAGACGTCAGATATGGAGAATCAACAAGGAGACAGCTCAATAATATCAGACCAGGTAAAGGTCAACGGAAATCTAACCCCGTTAACTCTAACAACAGAAGGAAAGCTCCAGTGGACGACGGAGAAAGGTCAACATAGTCTGACCGTGGAAAAAGAGGTGCTTGGATTCACAATTCAAGGATCCGAAATAATAATCAAAGCAGTTACAGAAAAACGAGACGGAATCTTCTGTTCCGCATCCGCAGGAGGAGGAGCTCTGGCGAGGAAGGATTTTGTTTTTGAACCGTTAAGTGATGAATCACTGCACCTTTGGTGTCAGCATCTCCGTGATTACATTAATTCTTTAGGTAATTAATGAGTAACTGTCTCTTAATTAATTATTAGTTAATAATAATTAGTTAATTGATTTCGTTGTTGTTTTTGCGTGATGATAGGGAGGCCGAAGAGGTTGTTTATATTTGTCAATCCATTTGGAGGGAAGAAATCGGCTTTGAAGATATATTTTGATGCGGTTAAACCTTTGCTTGAAGATGCTGATGTCCAAATTACAGTTCAAGGTAGAAAATTATCTGTGTATTGATTATTATTGATGGCTTGTTTTTTGTTTGTGATTGATTGAGCAATGCTAGACGTATAGCTTTTTTTTAAAAAAAAAATTAAAATCGAATGGTGGTGAATGTATTGTTTCAATAAAATGAACAATGTAGCGCCTCGATTAGTGGGTTACACGGATGAGCTCGATAGTCTGCGTTACTGGTTTGTGTTTGTGGAATGTAGCGTTAGCTGGTAAAAAGTTTTGCTTTTGTTTGTGTTATTGATGATGATTATGTTGTCAGAAACTAAATATCAGCTCCATGCTAAGGAGGTTGTTAGCGCGATGGACCTTACGAAATATGATGGTATTGTTTGTGTCAGTGGAGATGGTATACTCGTTGAGGTTAGCTGGCTTATGTTTTTGTGTTATTGTTTAAAATGTGTTGTTTGCGTTTTGTTTTATTGCTAAACGGTGACCCTTTTAGTATCTGGTACGTTGTTGTGTTTTTTCTTTCTTTCTTATTAGTGCTGTACTTTTTAGTAGGTGGTAAATGGACTTTTAGAAAGAGAAGATTGGAATGCTGCAATAAAGATGCCTCTTGGAACGGTTCCTGCAGGTTTATTGTTCTTGTTTCTTTCTTGGTGCATAATTCTTGTTTGCCATGAACTGTTCATAGATCACAGGTTCAGTTATGGTTGGTGTGCCTTGGGAACTGATTGTAAAATTTCTTTATCAATGAACTACTAAGTTGTCAAATTTTAGCGGCTCTTGGTTTGTCCTGTTAATAAATGTTACCCAGGTGTAAATTTATAAATTGGTTGTCTGAACTATTGAGTACAAAAATTCCAAAGCTGACGCAACTCCAAGCATTCAGACTCCAGCAAAGCCTCCCTAAAAGTACAAGTCGTGTAATCTATACTGTACAGGCTGTATAATTTTCTCCACAACATTATTTGTAACTTTCTAGATGTTCTTTTTATGATTGTAACCTATTTTGGATCTTTTCATTCCATATTTTAAATTGCAGTTCAGGATTTTGCATTGCATAGATCAGTACCTTATTTGTGGTTTTGATAATTAACACAAATTATATCTGGATGCAGGTACAGGAAATGGCATGGTAAAATCTACTCTGGATTCTGCTGGTGAACCATGTACAGCATCTAATGCTGTGGTTGCTATTATACGAGGTTGAACACAGCCTTTTAACTTTACGCTTTCCATGTTTAAAATATGCAGAATTTTGCTTTTGTCATTCATTGGAGTTCATTGATCAATGAGTTTCTGTTTTATGTTTTCACTTGCTGTCAGGCCATAAGTGCTCACTGGATGTAGCTACTATCTTGCAAGGAGATACCAAATTCTTTAGTGTCTTGATGTTTGCATGGGGTATGGTTAATATTCAATTAATACTGGTTTAGAGTTGAATCATGACTTTCTTATGCTCCCAATAGTATGCTTTGGAATTTAATGCCATCTGTAATTGGCTTTTGCTTCACAACAAGCTGTAATTTGATCAATTTTACTAGCTGCTCTATTTCTTTCAGGTTTAGTGGCAGATATTGACATTGAGTCTGAGAAATACCGGTGGATGGGGAGTGCCCGTCTTGATTTCTATGTATGTTATTTTCATAGTATATATTTCCTTTCCTAGTGTTCTATCTTGTTATGTACATTTGCACTTTGATGGATATGTGCATGTGCATGTTTTTTGGTCTGCTAGTTTATTATGATTGCATTGTTTTGGACCTAGAATTTATATTTTCAAATTAAATTAACAAATGAGTAGTTTTTTATTTGTTGTGTAAGAGCTGATCCCTTTTTTTTTAATTGAAGAAAGAGACATTTTATCAGAAGAGAAGGGTAAGAGGGTTGCACAAATGGAGAATTAGTCATCTTCCAAAGAGAAACTGAAACAATCCCAAAAATCAAAACAAAAGAGCATTTCAACAAATAGCTCGATATTATTATGACAATGTTCTTGGTGGCTTTCTCTTGCCAGAAGCCTAAGAATTATCAACCTCGCAATAGAATTGCTTTATTTATAATATTATCTAATAAGATGTTATGGGCCGCATCAACATGCATACCTTAGGTTATTTTTGTCTCATGTCAAATATTATTAAAGAAGGGAAAAATATATTTTATCAAGGCTAATATGTCAAGTGTAGTGAGAAATTTAATTAGTGTCGGACTTTGTTTTCCTCTCCTCCATGTGCAGGGCCTTCAACGAATGTTATGTCTGAGGCAATACAGTGGACGCATATCTTTTGTGCCTGCACCTGGCTTCGAAGCTTATGGGGAGCCGACCAGGTACAATGGTGAATTTACCAGCACAAAGAGTAGTATCAATCCTGGCCAAGAGCAGCATGTTAAGGCTGAACAATACAGTTACCAGGGACCTGATGTTGACTTAACAAATCTGGAGTGGAGGACTATTAATGGACCGTTTATTTCAGTCTGGCTTCATAATGTCCCTTGGGGTGGTGAAGGTACAATGGCAGCACCTGATGCCAAGGTTTGTCTATATTGTGCTTGTCATGTGATGCATAATGTAATACCATGCTTCCCCTCCTGTTTTCCACCTCTTGCTCCCTTTCTTATATCATAGACCAACACACAATCATCTATGTTTTAGCATTTGCATGGAGTTTAATACAACAGAATTTAGGAACTCTTTTGCTAAATGACATGAACATAAACATACTATACATGGAAATTGGAGAAATACAGGTCCTGCATTCTTATTGTGCATGGGAAACCAAATTCATATGTTGTGTATGCATGTGTTTTCTTGAATTCCAGTTATCTCACCTGTTGAATTGCGGTATGGTAGTGCTTTGTGATCATTAGAAAGCTAAGATAAAGAGATTCATAGAAGTATGAAAGCATCAATAAGAAATTGTCAGCCCTCAAAATGAAGTGTTAACAAAGGAAAAAAAAAAACAGCTGCTTTCACTATGTTTTCACCTGTATCTCTTTCCATCTAAAATAGGATCATTTGTAGTAAAAGGCTAAGTGGCTGTATATTCTGTGCAATTTCTTGTTTCTTCTATTCCTGGTCATTTGGGATGAGATCTACCTCTGCTTTGTATGACATATTTTGAGCATTATAAACCATTCCTTCTCATCTGTTTCTTTTATAGGGTCATTAAGATTACTCTCTTGTTGCGTCACATGTTTTTAGAATTGGTTTTATGGCCAATAAACAGCTTGGATGCTGCCACTTTTGTTTTTCCACTTCAGATTTCAATCATGAATGAGCATAGTTATAGCTCTTGGTCTGCTGCTTGAACCCCATCTGCGAAGGAGTTTAAGAGAAGACAGATTTAAATGATGCTTTCTCATTGTTTGGCTGTTTGCCCTGTTCTTTAGACACAAATGACAGTTTCCCTCTCACATGCCTGGTTAATGTGCAGTTCGCAGATGGTAATTTGGACCTGATCCTCATCAAGGATTGCCCGAAGTTGGGCTTGCTAGCATTGATGACCAATTTGAGCGATGGAGGTCATGTCAAATCACCACATGTCATGTATCTCAAGGTTAGTTGACTAAAGGAGTGCCATTATGTTGCGCCCGTGCTGTTTTATGCTAATTGTAAAAAAAGGGCACATTACTTTTCGTTTTCTTCTCTAGCACGACGGATGACATGTCTATAGGAGAAAGTGATGTTTGCCATAAACATGCATCATCCATCCTCATTCCAATGGGGGCAGAAGATTGTCATGTGTATTGATGCCGTCATTCTATATTTTTCTTTCACGCAACTTTTACTAGTGTACTCTACTTAATTCAGTAACCCCACACTATTCATGTGTTCTGAAACAAACTACAGGTGAAAGCATTCATTTTAGAGCCTGGTCAGCGCACCAAGGACCCGACCAGGGGAGGGATCATAGACATAGACGGTGAGGTCCTGGCCAGAGGAAATGGAACATACAAGCATGATCAGAAGACGCTGATGACATATGATAAGCTTCAAATAACAGTGGATCAAGGTTTGGCCACTCTATTTTGCCCTGTACAACAATAGTTCATAGTTTAACATGGGTATCATTTCATGGCCATCTGATATTTACCACAAAGGTGCAGCTTTCTAGGGTTCGTGTATTCATTTTTTACCATAAAAGTTGCGGTTGTACTGCAATGACAAACGGTACTGAAAAAAAAAAACCTAAATGTAGTCCTCATGCATAATTTTATTCTAAATCTTTTGATCTTATCATTTTCATCTCAAATATAACAGTTAAAATACTAAAATATTCGGTCTGATCTGAACGCATGTATTTGACCAAAGCATCAAAATAATCAACAAAAGAGGAAAGTTTTAAGAGTTGAGCATCAAAGCAAACCCCAATTAATGATAAATTAACAAGAAAAGGAAGCTTTAAGTTCTAAAAATCTTAAATTTCTCACCAACTAATAGCATAATATATCCAAAAGTATAAAATAAAGGATATTTTCGAGCTTAAGATTTTCCTGTTTTATAATCTTGACACTAAATTTGTAGTCTATTGATACTAATTTACTTATCTTCAATTCTTAGTTAAATAGCATGTGTAAATTACATGTAGATTGAAAGTAATCTTCTAAATCTCACTGGTAGTTGATGGATTTAGGGTTAGGTAAAATTGATAAAATCAAAAGATTTAGAGACTTGATTGACAATAAAACAATACTTTATAGTCTAAATTTGAGTTCCCTAACAAAACAATCTAAACATAATGCCCATATGACATTGGATCGTGGACTGGCTGTGATCTTCCTTGTCTGAGTGGGAGTATGGAAAAGAAGAACACCATCCTGTACCTGCACTTTTGTGATTGAAAAGTAGCATGGCGATTGGTGAGATGAGCCACGAGATGGCCGACTTTCTTTCTTATGATTGGGATCTTTCTTGTCTGAGTGAGAGTCGAGCATTTTGTTTGCTAGTGGTTGTTGATATCTCATAGTCAAAACCTAACATGTGCCGGAGATTAAGATTGATTTCACGTTTATTTTGGGATGGGTAGTATTGTGGTAATAATTATTTTTAAAATATTTTTTATTTAAAAATATATTAAAATAATATATTATTTTATATTTAAAAATTTATTTTTGAAATTAGTATATTAAAAAAATTTTAAAAAATAAAAAAAATTACTTTTCAAAATATTTTTAATTTGAAAATGTATTTAAATAATTTAATTTATTTTTAACATCGACACATTAAATTTATTTTTATTATTTTGATTAAATCATGATAAATATTCTTGAATCATTTGAATGTTAATTTCTATGAGATCTTGATAAGTATACTATTTTAAATGTTAATCAAGAAATTCTAACTCAGGAGGTCTGAGCAAATTAACCTTCATAGAATTAAAATTAATATTAGTTAATTAATATGTAATTTCATTAATCAGATTATTTTCATTGGAGCAGCCGGAGGAGGTTTAATGTCATTTTAGTCCTTGAATTATTGCAATTTTGGCATATCAAATCTAGTGATCTGGAAAAACACATTTGTCTCCTTAAGCTTTTGGCTCGAAGGCAAAAATAAGTTAAATAACCCTTCCGTAAAATAAATAAATAAGCAAAACACACAAAATGCCATAATGAATGATTGAAAAAAAAAAAGACATGGACATAAAAGTCCTTGCCAATAACATTTTTTATGTTATTTTTTTTCCACTTTGTGAACGAAATAAAAAATAAAAAGTGCTGTAATTAAAAATAAATATTATTTTTTATAAAGAACAAAAAATGACGTTAAACTAGCAACTGAAAGCAATACCCAGAACCTAACTTTTCTTACGATGAAATGGGTAAAGATTTCACATTTATATAGTCAAAGAAAGAGATAATAAAAAACCTAATGAATATTAAAATGATTAGATTTTTACATAAATATATTAAAATATATATTTTTTATTTTTTAAAATTTATTATTGAATACATATTAAGATGATCTAAAAAAAATAAAAAATTAAAATATAATTTAACCGAAAAAAATTAAAATGTAATTTAACCCTATAAGTGAAGGCATGGAATGATTGCATTTCAATAATATGCAAGAGAATGGAAGGAAAAAGGAAGAGAATGATAGAATTAAAAAAAAAGGTAATATTATTTATTAGATTATAGATTAGTTTTAATTCTAAGTAAATATTATATGTGTTTATATATATATAATCTTAACTCCTACATAGACCATAATTTGAATTGTTAAAAGGTTCTGAACCCTCTCAAATCCCTCCCACATTTCCTTCCATGAGCTGTGAAAACCGAATAATAAATTAGGGTTCTAACCTCAACTTTCCCTCCCTACCTCTCAAAATCTCTATCAGCAAAATAATTGTCTGTCTTCTACTAAAAAGAAATAATAATCAAATATCCTTTTGTATGAAATATTTATTTTGAATAAAATTAGTTATAATTCCTTTAAAATAGATTTTTCTTTTTACTAAAAGAAAGTCAATTTAACTTAATCATCAATAAGTTTTGATTCGTTGAACATTTGAATAAAATTTTAAATAAGTGCTTGTTTGGTAGCAGCTCGGTCAACCACGCTCCCAAACAAAACTTTAAATGAATATCCTTATTGAATTTATATCGAATCCACTATTATTTTAAGTATTTAATCTAATTAATTCATAATCAACTCCCACCATTAATTTAGATAAATATCAATCTTTAGATTTCAATTATCATTTAAAACTATAATCATAATTAAATAATGATAATTTCTTAAAAAAAAAAAACCTAATCATTCAATTCGATCAGGATGATTAGCCATTGATTTTGGTTTTCACCATCATCATCCATGACCATAATAACCACATATCCACAATCAACGAAGGAATCAAACTGGGGCATTAATAAAAGCTTCTTTCTCCATCTTCTCTAGCTCAAACCAGGAATGATGACAGGGAAGAACAAACACACTTCCCCAAGGCCCAACCACACTTCATGTGCATTGATACTTCATAAACCTGGGATTCGGCTAGAACACAAGCATGTTTCGATCACGAAGAGAGTTTTTTCTTCTTTTTTTTAAGGAAATGAAGTGCTTTTGTTGCTTGTTTTTTCTCGTGAACCGTTTCTCTATGGGCCTCAAAACTGAGAAAGAAGGAAGGAAGGAAGCAAGGCAGCCATGTCCGCTGTTCATTATCAAAACCAATGGTGTGGCCCCCCACGATAAGACAGCAAAGACTCAGCTCGAGAGAGATAATAAACGATCGATTTCCACGCCAATGCACGCGCATCATTTGACGCTAAGCTTTTGTCTTCGCTCGAAAAGCAGCCGATGCCATTTTTATAAAAACTCGTTCAGCTGTCATGTCAATACGGCGATCCATTGTCTGAGACTTTGCACGAGATAGCTTTTATATTGAATTGGATTGAAAGTGAATGACATCAAATTTTAGTTTTGACTCAATTTATCAATAATTGTGTTTGTTTTTACTTCTATAAAACTTTTTTAAAAACTTTTTAGGTTTTTTTATTTTAATTAATTTTTTAATAATTTTGAATCATTTAGATGTAATAATATAAAAATGAGTTATAAAAATAATAATAAAATATCATTTTAATGCTTTTAAAAACAAAAAACACTTTAAAAAATAACTGTTATTACAATTTCAAACATTATCTTAGTTCTTTAGGTAAAAATATGAGTAAATTCTAGTTTAATTTTTTAAAAAATATTTAAAATGATTTTTTTTTAATTTTTATAGAGAAAATTTAAAATATTATTATTTTGAATTGTCTCGAATTAATCTGTAAACAGAAAATTTAAATAATTAAACAAGATTGTTTAGTTTAACAAACGACATACATAAGAATATTATAGAAAATCTAAAGTTTATGTAAGTTTAAATCTATAATCATATAAAATAAAAACACGTGGCAAAGATATATTCAAACTTGCAATTAATATTAATTCAAAGTTCTAGCATACATACTAATAATAAAAGTATATATATTTAAATTAAAACAAAAAATGATATTTGTTGAAATACTTTAAAATATGAAATTTTTATTGTTGTTAATGATAAATTTTTTGTTCTTAAGGTTTTATTACTTATCATTTGTGCAATTAGAATACTTGTAATATGCCTTCCAAGATTCTAACACCACCGGCATCATCTTAATTTATATACATTTCTAGATAAAGACTGTAAAATAAATACTATATAACTCAAATATCTTTTAGTAAGATAAATTTAAACTCTAAATTTAAAAGGAAAAACAAAGCATGATAAGAGAAAGAAAAAATCTTTTTTCCAACGCTTTATACACTCATTTTTATAGTACATTTTAGAAGTTAAAAGGTTCAAATTAAAAAAAAA
>Ga0325405_1002206_pt1 | contig 19962 bp, 10 predicted proteins | sample PopdelMetagenome_21_FD_205663 | JGI IMG/M metagenome (GOLD analysis project Ga0325405, IMG submission 205663) | Populus deltoides microbial communities from Bellville, Georgia, United States - Xylem-Control-R2 | ecosystem: Host-associated > Plants > Phyllosphere > Stem > Wood/Secondary xylem...
GCTTGCTGCTTGAATCGCTCAAAGATGGGAGCACCAGAAACTTGATAACTGTGGACTGAAAATACTAAAAGAGAATTTGTATTATAAAATATGTTGAAAATCAATCAAAACTAAATACAATGTTGTTTATTATAAAATAAAAATAAATCAATTGCATGTATTAAATTAGAGAATTTGTATTTAATTATAATTCTAATATTAATTTAACGTGTAAAAAAATAGATTTAATTTTTATTTGATATTTAATATTACTTAATATAGTTATATTTATTTTTTATTTCATATATCCTTTTTTTTTAATTTAGTGATATCCCTAGCTAGAAGGGGCTTGCTGTAAAAATGAGGTCGTGTATAGAAGTTTATAGAGATGATTAAAAAAAATTAAAAAATTAATTAAATTGTGAAAATAAAAAGAAATATAACTAAAAAACCCGAACCATAAAAAAACCGATTAGAATTTTAAAAAAATCGACCGGTTTGGTTCGGTTCGGTTTTACAAGCTTGAAACCAAAAAAACCAAATCGAACCCAAACTGAAAAAATCAAGCAAAAATCGAGTTAAACTGAAAAAACCAAGCCAAATTAAAAAAAAATTGAGCCAAATCGATTTGAACCAGTTTTTATTCTAAAAAATTAAACTGAACTGAAGTGAAACCGATTAATTTAAACTGATTTTAATTTTTTTAAAAATAATTTAATTAATTTATTTATTTTTGATAAAAACTGAACAGAATAAAAATAATTACCCAAAATTTTATATCCATTAGTATTATTTAATGCAAATAATCATTCAAGCTTTGACTTTGACTAATTATTAATTAATAATTTAATGCATTTCGTTATCATTACTATTTAATTACTCCTGCTAGCCACCATTCACTGGTCATCACCACCCACTCCTCCTGCATTGAGACATGAGGAAGAAAGAGAAGTTTTTTTTTTTTTTTTTTTAATTTCTGACTTGTCAAATTCGGTACATAATCAATGAAATTTAGATCTGTGAGAAAAACCCATTTGAAATCGAGGCTTGAATTTGAGCTCCCATGGCTACACTCACGGTATTGATGCTGGTGGGTTTTCTGTTTTGGATTGATGGCGGGTCGGGTTTGGAGCAAGAGGCTCCGTATAGGATCCATACTTTGTTCTCTGTGGAGTGCCAGAATTACTTTGATTGGCAAACTGTGGGGCTTATGCATAGTTTCAAGAAGGCCCAGCAACCGGGACCTATAACCAGATTATTGAGTTGTACGGATGAGGAGAAAAAGAATTATAGAGGGATGCATTTGGCACCAACTCTTGAAGTTCCTTCTATGAGTAGGCACCCCAAAACTGGTGATTGGTGAGTTTTTATTTTTTTTCTTCTTTTCTTGTGTTAATTAAAAGAATGTTTGGATCTTGTGGATTTCTCTCTGTGTCTTTCTTTGTAGTTACTTGAACTGTGATCATTTTGTTTGTTTCTGTACTTTAGCATTTCAATGCTTACTTTTTCTTGCATGGAATCTGGAGCTTGTTTATTGTCAGTAGTTGGCATTAGGAGTTGGATCAGCATGTTACCGTCTTATTGTTATCAAATGCTGATTTGAACAATGTAGCAATATCCCCTTCTAGTTTTACTTGCCTTGCCTGAGATAATCAAAATTGTACAGAAAATGATAAAAAAGAAGTACAAATAGGCAGTCAGTATGTTCCAGGGAAAAAGTGAAGGGGCTAGAAAGGATCTTGTCTTGCAATGATTTGCCAAATTTCTGCATGAGGCAGCATAACAGGCTGTTATAGATCCTGGAATAAAACTGCACAACATGAGTAGTGATGAGGATTGCGACTGTTAACTGCTTCTCTTTTTTTTCTGGATTGTCTGAACTATTTTTCATATTAAGCTTGATTTTACCTAATATTAAAAAAAGGCATGCTTCTCTTAATTTTTCATCATGCACCATTCCATTGCCAAGAAACTACATGGATTGTAGTTTTCTGAATCAAGCATTATGCTAACCGTATAATGGGTGGGCTTTAGATGAATGCTCACTTGAAAATGGGTGGCACCAAATCGCTGTTCCCTTTTCCAAGTTTCTTTCTGTTGATTTTCATTTTATCATGCGTAGTTAAGCTTCTCAATTTTCTACACGCGTTGCTATCAATCCTTCTCATATTGTGCTCCAAATTTTATCGTACTCAGTAGCATTTTGATATTATCATACATAAAGAATAGAACTTTAAGATTATATATGCAAACATATATATTTTGTTATATCTTAACTATTTTTCTCCTTTTGCTCTACCATTGTACTTTCTTTTTGTTTTTTCTTATTCAGGAAAAATCTGAAGCCCTTTTGGAGTCTCCTCATACTCAATAAAAGGAAACATAAAGTAATATGTTTTTTTTTATTTTTTATGTTTCTGCAGGTACCCTGCAATAAACAAACCCGCTGGAATAGTCCACTGGCTTAAACATAGTAAAGATGCAGATGACGTTGATTGGGTTGTCATTCTAGATGCAGACATGATCATTAGAGGTCCAATTATCCCTTGGGAACTTGGTGCAGAGAAAGGCAGGCCTGTTGCTGCATATTATGGGTACTAGCTTTTATTTGTCAGTTAAATTTATTTTGCTGGAAATACATATCTTCTCTCTTCATATCATGGTATATTGAAGTTGCTATTGCCTACAGATAATGCTCTTGTAGAAAAATTTTTACTGCTCTGTTTGCACTTGTCATTGCTTGTAAAAGGCACTCTTTTCAGAGGGACATGAACAATTTGGAATTCAAGTGATTTTTCATCTGAATTTTAGATGATGATCTGAAGTTGTACCCTGTGTTCCGAATGTTATGGATCATGTCTTTATCTCCACTTGATATTAGTGATTGTTGCTATATGATGCATTTCTTTTCAGATACTTGGTTGGATGTGACAATATTCTAGCTAAATTGCACACAAAGCACCCTGAACTCTGTGACAAGGTTGGTGGGCTTTTAGCCATGCACATAGATGATCTTCGAGCATTAGCACCCTTGTGGCTTTCAAAGACAGAAGAAGTACGGGAAGATAGAACTCACTGGGGAACCAATATTACTGGCGACATCTATGGGGCAGGATGGATAAGTGAGATGTATGGCTACTCATTTGGTGCAGCTGAAGTAAGTTGCTTTGTTGGCATTGTTTTGTAACAAGATACAAGAAATGTTTTCTGCTGCTTCTGTTGTGCTTGAAACATTCAATCATATGATCTGTTTTGTTATATTTATATTTCCAGGCTGGACTTCGGCACAAGATCAGTGAGGACCTGATGATCTATCCAGGCTATATTCCACGAAAGGGCATTGAACCTATTCTTATACACTATGGCTTGCCATTTAGTGTGGGGAATTGGTCTTTTTCTAAATTGGATCACCATGAAGATGATATTGTCTATGATTGTGGTCGGCTCTTTCCCGAGCCTCCTTATCCTAGAGAGGTTTGTGAATGAAGAACTAAATAATTTTATTATGTGTTTTAATGAACAAAACCATGTGTTTTCAGAAGAAACCTGCCCAGTTCTTTCCAAATCACATATTCTGTAGGGCTTTTCAGTTTAGGGAACTATAATAAGTAGCTTGTTATGGTTGTTTTTTGGATAAGCCCTAACATGATGTTTCCCTAAACTAAAAGTCTGAATGTGTTTTTGATTATATACATTACATTATCACCACCTGAATGTTTTACTACATAGCACATTATATTATCATCAGCTGAAGTATCAAGGTTTCCTTCATAATATGTTGAAACACTGTGCTATATGATGGATACATTGCGGATGAAATAATGCCGTTCTCTTCTTTTGCAGGTGCGGTTGATGGCATCTGATCTTAATAAAAAGCGAGCCCTGTTTTTAAATTTAGAGTGTATAAACACTTTGAATGAGGGACTTTTGTTACAGCATGCTGCAAATGGATGTTCTAAGCCTAAATGGTCAAGATACTTGAGTTTTTTGAAGAGCAAAACTTTTGCTGATCTAACTCGGCCAAAATTTCTTGCTCCTGGTAGTATAGAAACCAAGGAGGCTGCAAACCAGGGTGGAAACCAGGAGCAGGCCGTTGATGAACCTGAGAAACCACATCCAAAAATGCACACCATATTTTCCACAGAATGCACTCCTTACTTTGATTGGCAGACTGTAGGCCTTGTCCACAGTTTCCACCTGAGTGGCCAGCCTGGAAATATAACACGGCTTCTCAGCTGCACGGATGAAGACTTAAAACAATATACAGGCCATGATCTCGCTCCCACCCATTATGTTCCTTCCATGAGCCGGCATCCCCTAACAGGCGATTGGTATTATTCTTATCCTCACACTTGTTATCTCTTGCCTCTGATTGTTAGCATTCTGTGTTACTTTAGGCTGTTTCCAGCACTAGTACATTTCAGTGTCAAGTCATATCATAACTTACCCATCATGTTCATGCCATTTATATAATTGCTGCTAATGTCAAATTCTGCTTTGTAAGAATTTGAAGATCTTACCCTCTCCTAGGAGATTGCTTTACCTGAAAAGATAGACTAGTTGCCTCTAAAGTTAACAATTGAAAGTTTGCATTAATAAAACTGATAAATGCTCATTCACCTCCTCAAGTGGCTGGACCTGCTGAAGCATTTACAATCTAGACTTGTCCTACTTTTCAGCAATCAAGCATGTAGTTGCTTCTCTCAAGTATTTAATCAGTGTCCTTGTGCTCACCTCCCTGAGATTGTACCATTATACCCCACTTTCACATGGGCATATTTGTAATATTGGGAAGAACATATTGCAAAGTACACAGCCAATTATAAACACTGCCTTTGTCCATGTCAGGTATCCAGCAATTAATAAACCAGCTGCAGTCCTTCATTGGCTAAATCATGCAGATATTGATGCTGAGTTTATAGTTATTCTTGATGCTGACATGATTTTGAGAGGTCCAATTACACCATGGGAGTTCAAAGCTGCACGTGGCCGTCCGGTTTCAACTCCCTATGAGTAAGTCAATGATTTGTGTCCCTGGCATTTTAAGTGTACACAGAAGTCATGTATGATCTTGACTCTTGCTGCATCTCCCCCCCTTCTCTTTGTTCTTGTGCTCACCTGTTCTTGCTGTTGCATGGGCTTGATATTTATGGCTAACAAACCTTATAATTTCTGCATGTTAGCTACCTAATTGGTTGTGACAATGAGCTTGCTAAACTCCATACACGCCATCCAGATGCTTGTGACAAGGTTGGGGGTGTGATCATCATGCATATAGATGATCTCAGAAAATTTGCCATGCTATGGTTGCATAAATCCGAGGAGGTGCGGGCTGACAAAGCTCATTACGCTACAAATATCACTGGGGATATTTATGCATCGGGCTGGATTAGTGAGATGTATGGTTACTCATTTGGGGCAGCAGAGGTATTTCAAGTCCTTTGAGTCTCTTCTGTTTCCTACTTTATGGCCTTATATGCTGTACAGAAAAGACCCTATGGAGAAACTTGTTTATTTAGTTTCTGAGAAGTGGCTTTGATATCCTGGCAAGGATGAATGCCTTGAAATTCTCTAAAAGCAAAAAAGGATACACGCTCAGTGTCCATTAATTGTTTTTCATTGGTTTCAAAGTATGCGAACTTCAAATGAATTATGTTTTCCTGTTTCCCATACTTCTGTTTTGTTCCAGCTCTTCTTGGACTGATGGATTCTGTTGCCTTCTACTCATTTGTTCTTTGTACTTGCAGCTGAAACTGCGGCACCTCATAAACAGCGAGATTTTAATATATCCAGGTTATGTCCCTGAGCCTGGTGTTAAGTATAGAGTTTTCCACTATGGCTTAGATTTTAAAGTTGGGAATTGGAGTTTTGATAAGGCAAACTGGAGAGATACTGATGTGGTCAACAAATGCTGGGCTAAGTTTCCAGATCCACCTGATCCTTTAACACTCGATCGGTCTAATGAGGACATCTTACAAAGAGACCTACTTAGCATAGAATGTGGAAAGACACTGAATGACGCTCTAGAACTGCATCATAAGAAGAGAAATTGCCCTGATCCCCACTCTTTATCCACCTCAAAACGTGATACAGGAAAGGAAGATTCAAGTTCAAGGAAATTTGGCAGGTTTGATGGAAGTAATGCTGTAAGAAGCAACCCTGTGCCCACAAAAAACTCAGAGGAAACATCTCCGCCTGTTCCAAAAGACGGGCTATTTGGTTCTTTGAGGTTCTGGGTTGTTGCTCTGTGGATGATTTCAGGTTTGGGTTTCTTGGCTGTCATGTTCATGGTGTTTTCAGGCCGTAAAAGCAAGGGAAGTAAGAGTAAAACTTATAGAAGCAGAAGAAGATAATCTTGCTCGGGATTCATGGATGTGAATGGCTGTGATCTGGTTCTCCGCAATATTGAAGCATCTTTGGAACCTTAACTTTTGCAGCGGGGGTGTGATGATTTATTGAGATTGTCATGCTAGATCATTTCTCAAGGGAAATTTCATGCACTCACCATGTCAACAGTAAAACTGATATTACAGAACAGTGTAGATTATTATGTCAACAGAAAAAATGATCCTATCACAGAAAAGTTTCGGCCACCATTCCATTGATGTTGCAAGCTGTAGCTTAGACCTTGTAACTATTTTTCTTCTTCTTCAAGAGTCAAAACAATGTAATAGAAGAAACAATCGAGGGCTATAAACCCTTTTTTTTCGTTGCTGCACTCTGTGTTTTTGCTACTGTAAGTCTGTCTCACCCTGCATGTTACACGCCAAAGCTGCTCCAGAAGTTAGCCGGTGATCAATAATAATCTCTCCTTTTTTGGGTATTTTTCTTTGCGAATCTTTCACTATCTAAACAGTGGCAGTTGAGTCCCGATGATTATGAGTAGTCATGACATAAATTAACATTATTGACCGTCATTTTTTACTACAAGCAGCCGGTGCTGGCAGATAACATTCTAACAAGGAGCTGTAGATTATACTTATTTATCAGCCACATGACCATTGCTTTGGTGGGAGAATGCTCCGACAGAGAGTATCAGGGAAGAAATTAGTCTTCTTAGCTAATTAAACGGCAGCCATTATGGCTGCCAAAGGTTTTCAGGACCTCCCTCTACATGTACTTTTCCTGTGTGTTTTGGCAACATGCTTGGTAACCATTCGTCACCCATCAGTATTGAGTGACGATAGGCATAAAATATATTTCATGTCATCATAGAAATTCGTCAAGAAATATTACGGAGTTTTCTGGACATGGTCAGAGATCATAATAAATGATATCTACATGGCACTTTAACAGCTCACCCATATAGACATAAAATTTTAGATGATATATTATATTTGATATCAAGAACATATAGAAAATGACAAATCTTAATCATAACTACTCGTTTAATGTTTTTTACCATGGTGTATCCTCTCAAATTGTTGTTTTTAGCACTTAAAATGGAACAAAACTAAATAATAATTAAAAAATCACATTATTTTTAAAGAATTAATTAATAACAAATTAAGGTGTAAGAGATATCAAAACTTTCTTATCACTGTAAAAACATTAATTTGAAACCGATTGCTCATAATAGCAGAAATTAAATCAATTTTTTTTGGATATATATGTATATTTGGTAGGTTATATGGTGTTCGAACTCTAATTTCAACTTTAATCTCCAACTTTCTTATCACTGTAATGCTTACTTATGAACAAGCATTAGATAGAAAATGTTGAAATGCATGATTTTCATCACGCACACCATGCACTTCTTCTAAGGAAAATATATATTTTACACAAAATAGAAAAATAAAGTTCTTGAAAAACAATTAATTATTGTGATATGAAATTTTGATTTATGCGAAACCAAACCCCCACGCTCTAAATCTTTCTATTTGGAAAAAATACAATTAAATGGTTATTTCCTGGCTCTTTATTGCCATATTTCGCGACCTTCATGATAGCTTTGCGTGCACAGAGACAATAGAAGATTTATGGAAGGGTCTTGAGAAGCACTTTTCACAGGGTAATGTTATTAATATAAATTATATTTTAAAATTTTATCTAACAGTTTAAGTTTTTGGATTGAGATGGTTTTTTAATTTGGTATCAGAACCTTAATGACTAAGTGGTCTCGAGTTCGAATCTCACCATCCCCATTTATTTGATAAAAATTAAGCACAAGGTAATGTGCGCCCGTGTAAGTTTCAAGCCCAAAAAGCTTTCACTTGAGGGGGTGTGTTAGAGAATAATATAAATCATATCATGGGATCTCACCTAACAGCTTAAGCTATTGGGTTGAGATGATTTTTTGACATGGTATCAGAGCCTTGATGACCAAGTAGTCTCGAGTTCGAATCTCACCATCCCCATTTATTTGATAAAAATTAAGCATATGGTAATGTGAGTTTGTGCAAATTTCAAACCCAAAGAGCTTTTATTTGAGGGGGTGTGTTAGAGAATAATATAAATCATATCCTGGAACCCCACCTAACAGCTTAAGCTATTGGGTTGAGATGGTTCTTTGACACACATGAATCTATAAACTCAAAAGGTATCTTTATATGCTATTCAGGGTAATCAATTTATAATAGCTTACTACACCAAATTCAAAGCTTTATGGGATGAACTTCAACTATTTGACAAAATTCCCAAGTGCATATGTGGTGCAATAATGGAATTTGTAATGGCAAGAGAAAGTCCATGAACTTTTTATTAGATTAAATGAAAACTTCAAAATGGTAAGATCTCAAATTCTTTTGTACAAGCATGTAGAATGTGAATTATAATTCATATTATGTAAGTTGTTACACAAATTGGTTACTGGGCTAAGCCAGTGATCAAGTTGTATGGGTTGAATCAAGCCCAACTCGTATGGCAGAGTCCAACCCATATTTTTCCTTTTCTTTTGAAAAAAAAAAAACAGCTATTGGGATGTCTTTTGACCCAACCAAACCAGGCTGAACTTGGGCCTCAGACCCAACAAGCCTACCCTTTAGGCTAAATGTGTGTTTGCCAAACATATCATAGTGTCTTTTTTTTAGTTTTAGTTTGTCTTTATTTTAATGTTTAGTCAAACAAGCCTTAAAAAAATCTAAAAGAAATTCTATAAAATATCATGATAATTGTGTTGAATTGCGTCTATATGAGGTGTTGAATTGCGTCTATATGAGGTATTGAATTGTAAAAAAAAAAAGAAAAAAGAAGAAAAAAAAAAGAGCCTAAGGTATCGGTTATAATATGAGAAAGTAGGGATTAGTGGGAGCCAAAGAAAATATTTTTTCATTTATGAGTGTTTAAATATGTGTTGATATATTAAATATGAAGTAAAATAGATTTAATTAGTTTACCTAATTATGGTTGAATTTCTAATAAACCTTGAATTTTAAAGTTTGTAAGACATCAATGAGATAAATAAACATATATATATATATATATATATATAATTAATTAATTAATTTGTTATATATATAATTAATTTGTGAAAACATAGAACAAATAGTGGATTGATGAAATTGAGATGACATCATAAATGTAGAATAGATATGAAAATATAATAGCTCCAAATATGGAAATAGGTAAATTAAAGGACGGTTAAAAGTGGAAAATCTAGAGAATTTGGGAATATATATAGTATGTTAATTGAAGAAAACAAATTAAAAAAAAGTAGAAAACTTACTTTGTTGAAACTTGTATTCAAAGAAGTCTTAGTTTAAAATTTTGATTAAAATAAATGTTGATGATTGGATGTTTATTGATACAGGAAAGGCCACGAGATCCATTTAGCAGCAAGGAACCATTACTTGAGCGTAGATACCAAGTAGGTGTTTTGCATCACAACCCGTTATTAAGTATAGAATTCTTAATAATATAACAATTGTAGTCTTCTTTAAATGTGTTTTTCATAAATATACGTATATATGTATATTTTAACAGTGACTGGATTAATGGAAAGACTTTTTGACTAGTACTTTAAATAGTACTAGTAACGTCAGTTTATCTGATGATCGATAAATTTGTTTGACTAGAATTTTGAATGATACTAGTGACGTCATTTTATCTAATGACTAGGAAATTTGTTAACTAGTACCTTAGGTGGTGCTAGTGGCGTTAGATTATCTAACGACTGAGTTTTTATTGACTTATTATCTGAGAGGTATTAGTGGGATCAACAAGACTAATGATCGAGATATCTGAGTTAATTAATTACTTTGAGGAGTTTTGTGGCATAAGTGGAATTATTGAACTAATAATAATAAGCTTTTGGCTAGAATTGAATGAATGACATTAAAGAGTAATTTAAATTGTAAATCACATGATTTAATTCTATAGTTCATTTATATTATATGTTATAAAAATTTTCAAATATATCTTAGCCTCATGTGGAGCATTAGATTAGCCTTGACACTTTCTTTTGTTAAGTTCTAGAGATGTAATTATGGACTATTTAAATTCTCTTTTATAATATTAAGTTGTCACTAATTCTGTAATGTAAAGTAAACTAGATTTAAGTTGCTTATAGTTTAACCTTTGAATTTCATATATTAAGTTTGAATTTGATATGATATTTATTTGTATTTATTAGGTTAAGAGAAATACATGCAATTAGCTTATTTCAATCTTTACGATTTAATCATGTCTTTATTTTGGTGAAATACTTTTAATGCTGAAAAATATTTAGATTATGAAAAAGAATGTAATTTATGTTGTTAATCGGTGAAAGTTCATGATGGTTGAACTATGACTTGAGATTGATTATGTGGATTTGTTGTGATGTCGATAACTTGATATGATTAAAAATAACAAAAATTCTGCCAAATTTTCAGTAGAAACCTATAAAATATGAAAAGGGAACCTAGTATATATATATAAAAGCATGGTTTTCAATTTACCCGATGAAAAGATTTGAAAGTGTTTAAAACTAGGGTGTGTTACAGTGAAAGTGAAGGAATTTGTATATTTGCTCATATTGATTGTGATTGTTGTCATTTGAATATTTTAAAACTTTAAATTTGATTTATATTTGTATATTTGAATTGTGTTTGTGATTAAGAACTTTTAAGGACTTTAAATTATGATTTGTATTTTGAATTAATTAAATGTCATAAAAAATGAAGGTTGGAATTTAAAATAGAAAAAAAAAACAGAAAGAAAATATGTTGGCTTCAAGCTTAGTCTGCTATAATTTGTTTTTGGGTAAACTTGGTCAATAATTACTAATATAGCTTGTTGTTGACCTAGTGATTCAGATTTTTTTAGGTTAAACTCTAAATCAAGTATGAAAATTATGGATTTGGCTTACACATTAATTACTGGAAAAATAAAAATACCTATTAAATCAAATATATTATCATCCTTAAAGCTAATTAGTGTTGTAAAAGAGTATTTGAATTTGAAAATTCCATAAGAGCTCAAAGGGCAATTTTTTAAAAAAAAAATCATTTAAATGATTGAAATAATTTCTGTAATACTTAACGTTTAATTCAGATTATATAATTGTCTTTGATGAAGTGAGAGATGACGATGTTGTCTTTTTATCAAGAGATACGTCGTAACGTAAATAACTGACCAAAATTCCTGGCAATTGCTTTACTTGGAGCAGCAAAATAGAATGTTCTTCTTTCTAGCCATTTTTGCACCATTTCTAAACCCAACTGTGTTGTAACGAAGAATTGACAGGCAAAGACGACAGGGGCCATCATATTTTGGATGACGAAACTGATCTTAGTCGTCGATGACAAAATTTACACTCTCCTTTCCCATGGCGGGGCTGCTCGAGAGGAATGCAATGGATGCTCGATTTTTTTCCCTTTTCCTTCAATTCCTTAAACATCCACAGAGACCAAACCTAGAGCATGGAGCCTACTTGTTGTGTACCTCAAATTCAAACTAGCCATGTTTTTTGGACGTTGAAGCCTTCAATGTGGGCCCCATACCATGTTGTTGGGAAATAAAAGATTCTTACCGTTTCTAATTTCCATACATGGTTATAGGAGACCCCACTGGAGACAATAATAAAAGAAGGGTGCACCGAGCTTTTTTCTTTTTTTCTCGTTTGGATGCTGCCAGTGCCTGCTTTTTCACGGCATGCATGGACCCAGTATTGTTGCCCTTTTCCATTTGAAATTCAAATTCAAACGGTTTACTTGGGAGGGGACTGGACTGGACTACATAAACACTGGTAAAGTAGTACATATAGATACAAAACCAAGGAGATCAAAAGTTTGGATCATTTTGAGGTGTCACCAACGCTACCCAAGTCATGGGGGACACAACTTGTGTCATGCAACCATTCTCTTACGCCGCAGGCATTTCTAATGACGCCAAAGAGGTCAGTTCATCAAACTGCATTCTGCATTCTGCACTTGCTATTGTTTTTGCAATAATTGGCTACTAATTAGTATTGAAAGTAAGTGATGGGTTAGTGATTTCTGTCTCCTTTTGCTACCACCACCACTAAGGTTTCAGCTTTTGAAGTTAGTAGTAATTCTCCTTTTTATTTGCCCCAAGTTGAAAACTCAAGGGAAGAAATGAAAATCAAGTGAAAATCTGGTTACCAGTTACCACAGTATTGATTTAAGAACTGAATGAAACTGAAAAGTATAATCTTTTCGCCTTCCAGTTCAGTTTTTCTGCAAAGGGTTTCTTCAAAAAGACTCACTTGCTCTCTTGTCGTATAGCTTCATCATTGTTTGTTTCTGTGTTCTGATGGGATAAATCTTGATGATCTTCATACTATAGAAGAACTTGGTTTTCAGAATTCATGAAAATGATTTATGCCACAGGGGAACCCAATTCATGCGCTTGGACAGTCGATCTCGTTTGGGAGGTTCATGTCAGATTCCTTATCTTGGGAGAAATGGTCAAGCTTCTCTCATAACCGATATGTTGAAGAGGCTGAGAAATTCTCAAGACCTGGCTCAGTTGCGCAGAAAAAGGCTTTCTTTGAAGCACATTATAGGAATCTTGCAGCAAGAAAGGCAGCAGCTTTGCTTGAGCAAGCAAATGCAGAAGCAAACAATGTGCAGGAGCCTGAAAAGGAGGGTGGAATTCCTGATAAGACAACCCAAGATTCACTAACAGTGGCCACAAACTCCCAAGAAGCTGGTGATTGGGAAGAGGTACATGTGCAACAAGTAAATTCTGAAGCAAGTTTTGTTGCTGATGACAATACTCGTACCTCTAATGTTGATATGGAAAGATTTGAAAGCAGCAATGTGGAAGAAGTTGAACCATCGGCCGAAAACGAGATTCTTGTGCAGAATTGTGTTAAGATCGAGACTTTAAACCAGATTGTGAAGGTCGATAACAAGGAGGAGGTTAAAGAAATGGAGCTTAGTGTATCAAAACAAATGGAGAAACCTCTATTAAAGGTAATGACATCGTGTAGACAGCTCTATTTTTTATGTTCAAATTTCTGGTCATTAACTGAATTCCATTGCTCATTAGCAGGATTTCATGTCTTGTAAAGATGATGCTGCATCAATGAGCAAGAAGAAACCAGCAGTCTCTTCCTCTAAGTCCTCGATTTATGATAAAGCATCTAAGCTGCCATCCACTCCAGCTAAACCTGCACCTTCAGTTCGTGCGAAAAAAGAAAACACTGCTACTCCAATCAGCAAGAAGTCTGCATTAGAGTCAGTGGAAAGAAGAAAACCAACTCCAAAATCAACTCATAAGTCGATGAACTTCACTCCTGCAAGAGAATTTAATAGAATCACTTCATCAATTATCAGGAAGATTGATAATTCTAGAGTTGGTTCTCATTCTAAATCATCTAAAGATTGCCCAACTCCTTCAAGAACTCCAATGATGATGGTGCGTATCTCTTTGTCCTGCTACTTCTGAATTACTCTCCGTTTCCCGAGTGACTCTCAACTTGGAATAGCCAATCATGCATCCTAAAATGAGACTCTTTTTTTAATTCAGGTGTCTATTGCAGAATCAAAGCATCCTTTAGCCACCCCTCAGTCAGAAAAAAGAAGGTACCTTGTGAAACTCCGTTAGAATGACAAGAAAACAGGTGGTTTTTAATTATCTAACCAGTTATATATACTTGTGCTACGTACAAATTGCAGGGCAAAAACACCTCTTCACCCCTCGACATCAGGAAGCAAAACAGTTCGCTCAAAATGGCATTTCCTCCCAAAAGAGTAATAAGTTTGATACACCAACACAAACACATTACATAAATAGTTAATTTTACATATGATGTTGGCTACAGGTAACCTATTTCTATGGGGAAATATATTCAAGTACCTGCATATGATGCAAGGAATAGAACACAAGAGAAAAAGCTATTTACTTTCATGATGTCTTTCCATATCATATACAGTGTCAATACAGCTTACTATATAGTTCAGTCTACTTATTTCAGACTTCCAGTCTTGGGAAAGAATCGCAGTGTCCAGTTCATGTATCTACAGCATCATTAGTTAGCTAAGAAGGGTTTTAATTTCGGCAGGCAATTTTACCAGTGTCGAAATTAAAATCCCTCTTAGCTAACTAATGATGCTGTAGATACTTCAAATATTCTGCAGTCACCCAAGTTGCATCAATTTCATAGAAGAAATTTGAGCACATCTGATTATTGTTTTTTCATGTCAGTTGTTCAATGTTTATGACTTCCAGCAGAAACAGATCTCAGTCCCCAAGTGCATCTATACCCTTCAGCTTCAGGACTGAAGAAAGAGCTGCAAGAAGAAAGGAGGCAAGTAGTAAAACTAAGAATATTTTGTTCTTTGAAGAGATTATTGTGCTTCTCTGGCCCATAATATTTGTTGTGGTTAAGCCTTCACTCATTTTTGTCTCCTCTATGCTTTCAGAAGCTGGAAGAAAAATTCAATGCCTATCAGGCACAAAAAGTGCAGCTACAAGTAACATTAAAGGTAAAATACCCCATTTAACTTGCCGAGAAATTAGCTAGGCCATATTTCTAAGAAATAACGCTGAGCAGCCAAATGAAATAAGATTGTCTTTGAGTTTAAAAAATATTTTTGAAAATTTTAAATTTTTATTTTTTTAAATTAATATTTTTTATGATTTTAAATTGTTTTAATATGTTGATATTGATTTTTTTTAAATATTATTTTAATATATTTATAAATGAAAAGTATTTATTATTACAATTTTAAACTCTACGGTAGAAGGAAAACTGAGTCGAATAGAAAACGATTACTCAAATTTATAGTGATTAAGTTTCTTACATGACGTTCATTATATATTGAGCAGGAAAAAGCAGAAACAGAACTTAAAAGACTGCGACAAAGCCTTTGCTTCAAGGCCAGGCCGCTACCTGATTTTTATAAACAGAGAGTAGCACCAAACAATCAGATGGAAAAGGTAACACTTTCAGAATCCATTCTTAAATTCATATCCATAGCTTGTTATGTTTCTCAAAAGGACTGAATTTTCTTCTCCGTTTTCGGCGCACAGGTTCCACTGACTCATTCTGAATCACCTGAGCCTGGAAGAAAAATGACTCCCGGCAAGATACGGAGCGCCTCTCAACTTCCTCAATGGTCTTCACTCAAGAACAGTGGTTCCAAAGATGCAATGCAAAAGAAAAGTGATAACCCACGTTCTCTAGCTTCACGACTCAAAGCAAGTCCTCGTGAGAATACATCTCCAAATATTCAGCATGAATGATGCGGTGGAGTTGTTGAGCTTGAGAAGGAAATGAGACTTCATTTCAAATCTAGCAAATTCATAAATGTGTGCAAAGTACTCTGAGATTACAGAGATCAGATAGTGTAAATTTAGTGTGTACCTTAACTATTAATTGCATAAATGTAGGCCACGCTGAACCTAAATTTTAAGCTCCAATTCAGATTCGTTAGGGGATACAACACTAAAATAATTACATCTAGATAGATTGTGAAAGACAGATTCAAGAATTAGCCTGTTGAGGGAATAGCAAGTGCAACACAGCAACCTTCACCAGTTCTTGTCATTTGGTATAGATAAAAACGATAACCAATCACTCAATCAATAGCATCTCAAAAGTTGTGTAATCTTTCGAGTTAATCAGGCTTCATATTAAAAGTAGTTAATCAGGATGATGGTGTACAGAATTAGTAAAATTCTCAACACGCTGCTTTTATCTACATGAATGTTAGTATTAGGAGCCATCAACAATTGTCAAGAGTTTCAGGTCAGAGAATTTATCGTCGGCTATGCCAGCTACTTTGCAGTAGTGTCTCAAAGCTGTGAGCATAAGTTGTCCAAAATTTAAACCCTTGACTCTCTCCTCCACCTCTTCAAGATGTATTGGCGTGGGAGCATCTTGATGCTCTAGTAATCAAGAACTTTCAGTGCATGACTGCACAAAACTCCCAGACTCACTCTTCATATAATCTCAGAAGAGCTGAAATTCACTTTATACTCTTTTTCTTGCCCATATATGCTCACTTCATACACAGACTGACCCATTTGGAGTGTACTGATTAATGATTATATTGAGACAGGTTTCATATTCTTGCTGGAACAAATCAAATATATTAGGTGTGTGTGTATCCCTTGTCTGCTTCAAGAGAACCACTTCTGTCATTAGTCTAGGCAATCGTTGGTTCATATCATAATATATCATAATTACTTTCTAACACTTTCCCAAAACGAAAGAACATCAAAATCAAACATTAAATGTATCTTCCATAAGCCATAGCCCATTTCTCTCTTTCACTGAATTTCTCACGCGGACTTTCATTTTCCCACAGACCACAGGCATCCGACATAACATTCTATGCATTTACAAAATCCCCATGCTCCTCATGATCGAAAACGCAACTGCTTAAATCGTTTACAAACGAACCTGAGCCCAAAAACACGTGGTTTAGCTGTTTAAGTGCATGTTGATACATGTGCCATATATACACATACTCTGTGATGCGTCTCTGGTGACACTGAATCAATTGCTTCTGCAATTACAGCATCTTGATATGTGAGGATTGTCTTCAGCTTCTTTCCAGCCATGGAAGATTCAACGCTTTCATCATATAAAAGGGAAGCACAAAAAACCACTATTTGCTTTGTGATGATTCACCCCAAGGAATGCTAAAAAGGCTGGCAATCTTTGTACAGTCTGTAGGTTATATCAAAGTATACTACATCACCATCAATATCCACCACCATTTTTTCTTCAGCCCAAAATTTTAGTGATCTCATCTTCAACTGCTTGCTTTGAAAATTTAGGCACTTCAACATAATCAAACATGGGTTCTGGTACCTCGACCCCATCACAAAAAAAAACTGTGGGTTCAAAACGGGTATTTTGAGTGAAGTATTTATCTAATGGCTATGTGGATAGCCTAAAAGCCTGACTTGTAGCAAAGGGGTACACTCAACTACCAGGTTTTGATTTTACAGATACTTTTAGCCTTGTTGTCAAGGTATTTACAATTCTGGTTGTTTTATCTTTGGCAATTTTCAATAGTTGACCTCTTCATCAACTTGACATTAAGAATGCATTCTTTAATGGTATTTTGCACGAAAAAAGTATACAAGGAGAAACCACCCGGTTATATTGATTTCAAACACCCCTCACATGTGTATAGGCCACGCAAAACACTTTATGGGTTTAAATAAGCTCCCCGAGCTTAGTTTTATTGTTTTTGCTCTTTTCTAATGGATGTTGAGTTTTTTTAGTCATGCTGATTCATTATTATTTGTTTTTCCATAGGGTGATAATTTAGTTTATTTATTATTGTATGTTGATTATATTGTTCTGACAAGCAACAATTAGATTCTTCTGGATGGCTTTATAGTATATTAACAAGGGAATTTTCCATCAAGAACTTGGGATCCTGAAGCTAGTTTTTAGGCTTGGAAGCACATTAACATCCTACTGGTCTTTTTCTAAGTCAGATCAAATATGCACATTACATTATACAGCGTGCCAGTTACTGGACTGCAAACCAGTAGGCAGTCCTATGGTTGTTGCTCATCATCTCTCTAGCACTGGTTTTGACCTTCATGATCCCTTGTTATATCGGTCTCTTTCACCAGATATTGTTCATGTCGTCATTGTTGTTAGTTCGTTTATGCACAAGCCTTCACTTGATCATTTTCATGCTGTAAAAAGGATCATTCGCGACATTAAAGGGACTCTTCATCAATTTGGTCTCTTTCTCACTCAATCAATCTTCTTTATGAGCTCCTTCTTTCTTATTTCGATGTTGATTGGGCTGGATGCCCTCACACGAGACGATTTATTTATGGTTTTACAATCTTCTTTGGTGATAATCTCGTTTCTTAAAAATCTAAAAAGCAACCTACAGTATCATGATCAAGTTATGAATTTGAATACCGAGCCATGACTCCCACTGCTGGTGAAATCAAGTGGCTTAATCATCTTCTTCGTGATCTCAAAGTATCTCTTTCCTTGCCTCCAGTCATCATTTTTTATGATAATCAAAGTTTATAGTGTGGTGATTTCACAACCTTTTCACTGATAATAAAACCTTTTAAACCGCATATCTATTATAACACTTATACGCGTGATCGTTTGTTTCAAACTCCATGGCAACTCTGGGTATCACATATATTCATCCCTCATCACAGTAACAGCATCCCCTTACTTGGCAACATTCGGGCTCCGAGGTTCTTGATCATCATCTACATATAACTCATATTTGTTGACAGAATAAAATTTCAGACTTGCACATTCCTCACCATCATAGTTCAATTGACTATCGTCATATTAGAATAAACGTCTTTAGGGTTCTGAAAATCATGCTTAGTATTAACAACCAGTTGACTCTTATCCATTAATCTTCATACAAGAACATCAAATAAAAAATTAGTAAAGAAAAAAAATCATCCAATAAAAGTAATATAAACCCAAAAGAAAAACTCAAGCATTTAGAAAATCAAATCAGAAGATACTTAGTTCAGTTAATAACAGTAGAAAACGAATATCGGGTAGCCGAGCAAACCCCATTCAGTATTTTTTGAATTCCCCCCCCCCCCCAAAAAAAAAAAAAAATTAACTAAGAAAAATAATAATTAAGTGAGATTAAGCTTACGGAATGGCTTTTGCCACGTGTGAGACCTTTTGTGTTGATTTGGCTCGCTTATTGGTTGTTAAAAAACATTTGGATCAGTACATGTTACTGTAACTTTGGAATATTCTCCTCAAGTTGAATAAGTTATGATGGCAGCAAAAGGAGAAAGAAAGATAAATAAAGGTTTATTATGAAAATATATAATAATGTAATTAAGCTTAATTATAGGAAACTCTTTACGCTAATAGCTGGAACAAATTTTAATTAACGAGTCTTGCGCGCTGTTTGAATGGGAGAAAACAAAAACATGATTGTATTAGAGAAATGATAAATACCAATTAAAAGAATTCAGTACATTCATGAGTTATTGGATTGTAATTTGAATTTGAAACTTTCTATTGATTTAATAATTTATGTGTATTTTTAAAGTGTGTATATAAAAGTACTAGATAAGCTGTTCATGTTACGTCGCGAGCGAATCTAAATTTTTTCAACATAAAAGAGAATGTTAAGACGGTGCAAACATTCCTGAAAAAACAAAAAAATATCTGAGATTCGGGTCATTGTTATAACTGTGTTTAATAAACTCAGTTAATTTAAATAATATGAATAAAAAAATACAATGACAATAAATAAACTGAAAAAAAAACACAAGAAAAAGGATGTTTAGATGACATCAATGTTTTTTAAAAAGCAAGAAAAATCAAATATCTAGGCTATTTATTTGACTAGGTTCAATAAACTCAATTAATTTAATAATATGATTAAAAAATTCACAATAAATACAATGAAAAATAAATAACATTAAATTAGCTTTAAAAGAATGAGTAGCTAATATACTCAAGAAAAAAAGAAAAAAAAGCTCATTGAGGACTCATCGTTGCTCTGCCATGAATACCACTTTACCACTAGAAAGAGCTTACCGAAGTGGTTCCAATATCACTATAAAAGGTTAGATGACGACACCAAAAGAAGCCGCATCTGTCATAAGAGCAAC
>Ga0325405_1002208_pt1 | contig 19937 bp, 6 predicted proteins | sample PopdelMetagenome_21_FD_205663 | JGI IMG/M metagenome (GOLD analysis project Ga0325405, IMG submission 205663) | Populus deltoides microbial communities from Bellville, Georgia, United States - Xylem-Control-R2 | ecosystem: Host-associated > Plants > Phyllosphere > Stem > Wood/Secondary xylem...
GCGGTGTCTTTTGGAAATGGGCTGTGTTCGCTGAAGCTAGCACTGGAAGCACCGGGTCAGGGAGGAAGGGCTGGATTGTTGGTGGCGCTGGCGGTGGTTTCTGGGGCGCCGCTACTGCTCCTTCCAATGTTGGTATCGCCATCGCTGTCACGGCCATGGCCGGTATCGCCTTGGCCGGCACCGTCGTCTATTCTCGTAGGTAAAACAACAAAATCAACAATCAAAAGCCTAATTCTTTCGAATAACCGAGTATCTAATTCTAAATTTAGATTAACCGTCCCCAAAGAAACCCTATATAGATATATCTAGATGTTGATGCAGCAGAAACCGTTGATGAAAGCCTTAAGGCGAAGCCACACTCCTTCCTCTTCATCTTCTTCGCCGTCAAATTCCTCCTCACCGTCGTCATCTTCATCGTGGATTCATTTGAGATCAATTTTATTAGTTGTTGCTTCCTCTTCATCGTCGTCTTCATCATCTTCTTCCTCACCAGTTTCCACTAATCGGTGAGTTCTTCAATTCCTCTATATCAAGTTTTAAGTTTTTTTTCGTAGATCCAATCTCTTAGTTGTCTAAAAATGATCCCTTTTGCTCGCCATGTTATTCTATCTTGCTAGATTCTGATTCTTCTCGCTCCTTTCACTTGCCTTTTGCTGCTGTTATTAGAATTCCGGAACATTTCTTGAATCTGTGATGGTGCAGATGCGATGTGCTACTAAAGTGTTTCAACTTCAGTAGAAGATTTTAAGGTGCCTTGTGAAAGAATAATTGTCACTCATAGAATTAGCTGTTCAATGCGTTCTCCCATTTAGGAAGGCAGTGAAAGCAAATTGCTTATACCATCTCTGATTCGATATGTGAAAAAAGAAAATCGAGGTCTATTTTGTGGTTTGGGAATCTGGTTTTCGTTGATGATTATTATCAAATAACTTACCTTTTGTTTCTTTTTTCATCACAGGGGTGGGCTTAAATCACCTTGGTCGCGTAGGAGAAGAAAACAAGCGCTTTTACCAAAGCAATGGAAAAGTTTATCTATGCCTGATGGGAAACTGTGTGATGGTGGTGTTAAGTTTCTGAAGAAAGCACGAAGTGGGGTATGACTGATTTTTTTACTGTTTTTTTTAGTTATTCATCAGGTCTCATGTTATTTTTTTTATGTTCCTGATGCTATATTTCCAACTGCTGATGGAGTGCTATCTTTTCCTAAACTCTAATGCAGGGTATTGATCCAAGTCTTAGACCAGAGGTTTGGCCATTTCTCCTTGGAATGTAAGTTCTTGTTTATGTGTCTGTTTATATTTGATTTTCTTAGCATCTACATGCCAGAGATTTGGTTGAGTTGGGTTTCTTATCTGCTTGATTTTTCCTTCCGATGGTTTATTTAGAATTAAGCAAAATAACAGCTTTTTATCAGTACATTCTGTCATTAAATTTGGGCTGTCACAAGGTGCTCTATCTGTATATTTGGAAAAATCATTAATGGTAGGCTAGGAACAATGTAATTGTTGGCAACAAATTTGCTGAATGCAAACATTCTCATAGAAAAGGTCTCAACATTTATAATTTTCCTATTTGGAACATGCGCTTGCAATTTATGCTATTATTTTTCTGATTGTCCTTCCTAGGAAGCTTGTTTCTTTTTGTTTGTGTTCATTTGTTGTGAGGATGCATTAGCACTGCTCTTTGTATTCATGCCGAGTTATTTTCAACAGCTATGATGTGAACAATTCTAAGGAAGAAAGAGATTGCATCAGAGTTCAGAAAAGGTACCATAATTCTCTCTCAATACAGTTTTTAGTGATGGATGAAACCTTCTTTCTTTTCCAAATTCCTTGTAATCATGGGTTTTCCGTTCTTTCTGTGGTCAAGGTTCTTATATATAAATGCACTGCAGGAAAGAATATGAGAATCTACGGAAACAGTGCCGGCGGAAGCTCAAACGCAATGACAGGGGTTTTAAGGCCAAGGAAGCTGCTGAAATCAGCAGCGCTGAGGTTAGTGGGGACTTGAGTCAAGTTATGGATTCTCCTAGATTAGAAGATGTTGCTAGTTCCAGGAGGTCACCTTCTGCTGAGCAAGGCAACTTAGCTGCTGAGGATTCGGATTGCCCCGCCCAAGCCCCTCAGGGCTCTGACTCAATATTGGAAGGAGATGGTGGTAGTGTGGTCACTTATGAAGATGGCTTGGCTGGAGACACAGAGTCAAGTGATTCTGATTCCTCTGAAGAACCTGAAATTGCAGAATCTTTTCTTGCAACTGAATTTACTGGTGAAAATGATTTTCATCTGCCTTCTTGGGGGAATTCCTCTCCCTCTGAGATAGAAAGCAAGTTGAAATTGCAGAAAGATGAGGATTTTGCCACATGGCAGAGAATCATGCGTGTTGATGCAGTGCGGGCAAATGGTGAATGGATAATGTACTCACCATCTCAGGCTGCAGTACCAGAGATGAAGGCACGACGGTTGGCTGAGAGTGTAGGGTTGCAGGACTATGATCACTTGGAGCCAAACAGGATCTTTCATGCTGCTCGCCTTGTTACTATCCTTGAGGCATATGCACTTTATGATCCTGAGATTGGTTACTGTCAAGGAATGAGCGATTTACTCTCACCCATTATTGCAGTGATGGAGGAGGATTTTTTAGCCTTCTGGTGTTTTGTGGGTTTCATGAAGAAAGCTCGGCATAATTTCCGGCTTGATGAAGTGGGAATCCGGAGGCAATTGGGTATTGTTTCCAAGATAATCAAGTGCAAGGATAGCCATCTCTACAAGCACCTGGAGAAGCTTCAAGCGGAAGACTGCTTCTTTGTGTACAGAATGGTGGTAGTCCTTTTCAGAAGGGAGTTAGACCTTGATCAAACACTCTGCCTCTGGGAGGTGATGTGGGCAGACCAAGCAGCAATACGGGCAGGGATTGCCAGGTCTGCCTGGGGGAGGATGAGGCTAAGGGCCCCTCCTAGTGATGATCTGCTGCTTTATGCAATAGCAGCTTGTGTGCTACAGAGGAGGAAACTGATCATTGAGAAGTACAGCAGTATGGATGAGATCATGAGAGAGTGCAATAGCATGGCTGGGCAGTTGGATGTCTGGAAGCTTCTCGATGATGCTCATGACTTGGTGGTCAACCTGCACGACAAGATTTAAGAAAGAATCTTTCCTAAGCCTCTTTCTCTCCCTTGTTCTCCATAGATTTCCATTTTTTTTTCTCTCGTCCTTGTTGCGATGTTCAGATCCCTTCAAGACTAAGGGATCTTCAGATCACTTAACAAATGCAACTTAAGGCAATTTGTGTAATGGGGTAAATTATGGAATTACGAATGCTGTGCCCGCACTCAGCCCACCTCGAGTGATGGTGGCGTTATTGCAAAATTAGCATTTCTGATCTTCCTTTTCATCTTGGTTTTTTTATTTTTTGTGGTCTTTCGACAAGGGAGATTTTGAAAAGAAGGGAAAGAATGAAGGAATAAAAAGAATAGGTTGGGGAGAAGAAGAAAAACAGCATGGGAAGAGAGGAAAGGAAAGGAGGAAAATCTGTAATTATTTTTTTAAAATTAGTATCGTCTTTTTTTAAAACCTGGCAAAATTTAATATATATATATATATATATATATATATATATATATATATATTTGATGAAATAGCATAGTTTGTTACATGAAGGATAGGATTTTGTAAAAAGTCAAGTTTGAGAATATTGATTTCTAAAAAAATTGTTAAAATGGACCAATATAAATCTAAAAAAAAGAAAAGAGAGAGAACGAAAGAAAGAAATTTTAAAGATATATTGAAACTTTGATTACAAAATTATTGATATCATTGAAAAGATTTTGATGATAACAAAAAAGGTTATTAATAATTATGGAAGTTGACTACCTTCTATATTCAAAGATAAGTGAACAATTATAATGTAGAGAGAAAAAAAAAAGAAAAAAACCTTAAAAACACATCAAAGCTTCAACTACAACATCACCGGAATAATTAGAAATATTACAACGAGAGAATTTAAAAACATCATAGAAAGTCGCCAACAATAATTATAGCGGGCCATGCACTACAAGCAACTCACTTGCTTTTAGGAGGAGAGTGTGGCAAACTCCGGTTACCATTCGTGACCTTTCTTGGTGTTGCTAGATTTCTCTTATCGAGTTCTTTCTTATGGTACTGGTAATGTTGTAATTGGACCTTTTGTATCTTGTAGTGTCTCTTTCTTTCTTTTCTCTCTCTCCTCTCTTATTTGAAATTTGTGCCGGTCCAATTGAACAATTTCTCTAGAAGTTGATATTCCCTACCTTAACTTTTTACAGAGTCGTTATTCCTAACCGTGACATGTATTAAACTGTGCTATTTTATCAAAACTTTTTCTACATGTATTATTTGGCTATTTCTTTTTTTAAATTGTGTTAATATGCGAAATACCCAAAATCTTTTAATTCATCCAAAAAATTATCTAGAATGTAGAAAATTACATATAAATAGCAAAACCTTAACTACTATTAACAATTAGGCTTATAGATCACTAAATAAAATATTCAACAAAATAACATAAATTAACCCCAATAAAAAACCTAAATAAAATCCAATAACATAAGCTTATGTGCACAATCTTTTAACCAAAAAATAAAGGTTATGTTGTCCTCTGTCGTTTTCAACTATACATTTATGTAAATTATGTTCCTGGTTTAGTGTCCTTACCAACTCTCTTGGGGTTGGAGAAAATCAACTTCATCTAGTATAACTCTATGAAGCTCCAATAATACTCTAAAAGATCATAATTAAGTTATTGTGATGTCTCTCTAGTGATCCAAGTATAATTTGAAGCAAGTCACCTTGCCACAAACCATAATTCATTGAGCTTCACCATCATTGATAAAAAAAAAAACTTATAAATCCAAAATAATATCAACATGTTCTTTTTATATCGATGGTAAGGGTAATGGGGTAAGGATTGATATTGTGGTAGCTGTTGTGGTTGTGGTTTGAAAAAAAAATTATTTTATAAAAAGTACTTTTAGTTGAGGTTGGTTTGGAAAAATATATGTTTAGTTAAAACTGTGGTTGAAATTGAGGTTGAACAAAAAGTAGTTTAATGTGTTTGGTTAAAGAATGCTTTTCAAACTGAGGTTATAAAATAATTAAAAAATATATACATTAATATTGATGGTTTTTCATTGAAATATTATCGATTTAACTACTGCTATTATATCATGAAATAAATAATACTTTATATAAAATATATTTTATTATTGCATTAAACTATGTGCAATTTCATCACGTATTAAATCTATCCAACAAGGATTATATTTTTCATGGTTTCTTGAGCGTGCAACAACATCAGGTAAAATATCATCAAGAACAAAATTGGGATTGCGATCAAATTCTGCAAATGCTACGTCATCATACGATCTCCTTCAAATGTAATTATGTAGTGCCATTGAATCATGTTAAACATTAGTTTTTCAAATAAAACACAATATCTGTGAAATTTTTTTGGATTTTATTTTATTTTACTAGGTCACACCTGGTTCATGTATTGAGGTTTGGGCCGAACCCGGTCTGATCCATATGGGTTGGGCTATACCCAGCCAGCCCGGCCCGGTCACTAGCCCAAGCCAGTGACCTGGCTGGGCAAAGCAACACGCGTGTACTAAATTCACACGTGTTGCTACACTGTTCAAGTGAATTAAAATTCACTTGAACAGTGTAATGTTGATAATGAAGCAAAGTAGGAGGGAATGAAGAGAAACTTACCTGTGGTCTTTTGCTCCTGAGGATGAAAGATGAAAGTTGAGCGCTTTTCTAGCTATTTCTCTGTTCTGCTCCTTCTCGTATCAGTGTCTGCTTGGTGCTGGAGTTGGATGACAAAGACAATGGTGCAGATGTGTTGATTAGACAAAGCTAGTTACTTTTTCTCTGTTTTTCCCCAGCTCCTCATTCTCCTTCTTCTTCTTCTACACTTCCATGTCTCCACTGTTCACATGAACAGTGGAGACATGGAAGTGCAGAAGAATAAAAAGTTGCGCGCCTCTGGTTACTGGAAGAAGAAGAAAAAGTTGCGCGCCTCTGGTTACTGTGTTGTAACGCAGTTTGCAAAAAAAGTAGCTTGGAGCTGTTTCTTCTCACCCTGCGTTGCAAACACAGTAAATAATGGGGCCCATAAACAGTAAATCCTGTTTTTTCTTTACCAAACAGCTTAACTTTGCGATTTACTTGAAACGCTGCCGTAACTGCGTAAACAAACGGACACTTCAAAAGCATCATCAAGGATATGTTTCATTTTATATATAATCAGGTCCTTTATATTAAAAGTAGAGGTAATACCAAATAGAAGGACACTGTTCATGTTTAATTAGTATCATGAAATAAGTATTATGAAACTTTTATAAATCAACTTGAAGTTTGTATTATTCATTACTTGCTTGAATTTGTTTTATGATCTTAACATGCAAATCATGAACTCTAAGTGTAAAAGACTAAGTTGAGTTAGACATTATTGCACAAGAAGAGACAAAAGAAGACCTATAGCATCTTAGGTTTGTGAACATGTACATTATGAAATATGGATCAAATACAATATAGTAAATCATGATAATCCTCTCCTTCCTTGTCACATATAAATAGTACAAAACCAAGGAGTTTAGAATAACATCTATTTTGAAACTCTTCTAACACCACACTTATCTCTTTAAGCTATTTCATTTGAGAGTTTTCTAAAACCTCATCTACAACCAAAACAAACATTACATGCTTCTTTTCAACCAAGGAGTTTAGGACTTATTGTGTTAAGTCCCCTTTTCTTTTATATAATCTTTATCTAAGTTATGAAATTTATCAGAATTGAATTCATATGCTTAATCACTATAACATTTCTCTTCACTTATATTCTTTTATTTTTTGATGACCGGGGTATAGTGGTATAGTTGGTTACAATATAATCGAAACCTTGATATTTAACACGCTTAACCCTAGAAATCATCTTATACTCATCAAACTGAGTAATAGACTCACTAATAGTCTTGCTTAATTGTCCAAAGTTAATATATTGATCTAAAAAATTACTTTTATAAGATTAGGATAGATATTTTTTTTATAATTTTTATTTCATCTCAATCTAATTGATGATAAGAGGTTTACCCCTACCATCCAGATATTACTTAACACTCTTTTAGTAAAGTTGGACTATACCAAGGCTCATCTTAACAAATTTCACTTTCTATTTTAAAAAAAGTCGTACAAATTAAAGAGGTAATCCATATCATAAACCCATCCAGTAAAAATCAAAGGATTATGATGACCATAAAAAATGGGGCTCCGTATTTTGTTACATATCATACACGCTCATCAAGGTTATTAGGCAACCCAGGTTATAATTATATTTTCCTCCAAGGAAATTCTATTAATAAGTGAATCTACAGTAATTTGTTTTTGTAGGCAACGAAAAACTACGAAAATGCTGTCCATCTTAATTGGAACAGTCCCTAGGTATATTTTTTTTTATTAAATTTATAAAGTTTTTTTTTTGGTTTCATCTGAAGCTAGAATCCATAATTTTCCCTTTTGTTTATATTGACCTTACCATTTATGAAATCCATTTCAGGCACTTAATAATTGGGGACTTGCTCTGCAGGTATTTTGTCAACTATAGGTTCTCCTAATTCAGCACTGTTTATACGTTTTTTTTTTCCAAGAGAACTTTTGCAGAGCCTTTTTATTCTTTTAAATATTAATACCTTATGATGTTCTGGTATGTGTGATTGTCCAGGTAGTTTGTTTGAGGCTACATTGAATTTTACAATTTTAGGAACTCAGTGCAATTGTTCCTGCAAACAATTGTGAGAACTGCAATTAGTAAGGTACAAAAAGTCATTTGGAGGTATTAGAGTGTCTGGATGAATGTATAGGACAAGCAGGAAGGAAATTTTGATTTGTGTTACGTCCTAAGAATTATAGGTCTACTTGTATCTTCTGTTCATACGATCCCCTTTTGCATGTTTCTTTTATGATCGGAGGATTGGAAAGACAAGAAAGGAAAGAAAACAGAGAAGAAAGAAGAAGAAAAGATACAGAAAATGTGTGTGTTCTTCATTAATTTCTTGCTTCCTACGTCAACTGGCCATTACATTTATATCAGATTTCTAAGCTAATACAAAAATGCTAGCTGACATTTTCTCATCACTAACATGTTTCTTATTCATCAACTAACTCTAACTAATCCTGTTTATTCAGTTATTTACAAAGCCACGTGTTTTAAATGCTAATTGAATCTACTGCTGCTGCATTCTTCTGCTTTAAGCTCTGCTGCTACCTGCTGCGTTCCAATCCTGAATTCATTCCAGCATTCACATAGGATTGTAACAGTTTCTAATGCAGTTCCGTGCAGCAATTCAGTTGCAATTTGATTTCCATCGAGCGATATACAACCTTGGAACTGTCTTGGTTAGTTTGATCATTTCCATCCTCATCTGTAATACAATGTTTCTACTGTGATTATATCTATTGTCTTGCTTTATTTAATTTGTTGGTCAAAACAATATAATCGACTGTCTTTGCGTATCCTCCCAGAAATTAAATGGATTAAGTCCCAAATTCATAATGCTTTTTTGGCAGTATGGGCTTAGCCGTGGACACATTAAGAACCAGGGAAGCAGCCAATGCTAAGGATTGTTTCCCCTAACGAGTTGTATGGCCAGTCTGCTATCTACATATAGCGGCTGCTCATGCATTAAAACCTAATTACTCGGCAAGTATTGCACACATATATACATTTTCTCCATCGGTTTCCTGTGCCTGAATCGGAAGTGCTTATTTAAATTCTGCAATTATGAGAGGCATGTTTCTGTTCAATTAGCAAAAGGATTATAATTTAAATCTAATTTTACTGGATTCTGTACTGGTCTACAGCAGCGCATTGAGGCTTGTGCGTTCCATGGTTAGTAATGAATTTTCTGAGTTTATGGTTGTTATTTCATCCTAAAATGTCTAATCTGTGGTAGATAACCGCTTTCTCAGTAGTTAGTTCTCGCTTAGGTTCTTGTATCTTTTCTTGGACTTTTGATGTTGGGGAGGGACATTTTCTGATGAACTCCATTATTGTCTTTGATTGGTTGACCATTTCCCAAACCTTGGATTATCTACTAGTTCTTGTGCTTTGGGTTCATTTTGCATGTTAACCAAATCTTTGTGCCTTGACCCCTACGCTGCTGTTTATGGTTAATATGGGCACATAAAAAACTGAACTTCCTATCCAACCTTCATGTTCTATTATTTTGGATTCAATCAATACCTCCACATTTGTTTTGGATTATCTTTTTTTTTTTTGTATAGATTTTATCAGGATGTATATTTCCATATCGCAAGCAATCTCTTTTCTACCTGATTTCCACTCAAATGATTTTGTCTTTGCTTCAGAGTTCAAAACAGGGCAGGATAGAGTTTAGGTGAGGTGCTGTTATCAAAACTCTTTCCCTCTTATGCTTGTATTCAAGATTATTAGGGAGAGGGAAGATTTTTTTTTTTTTAATTCTACCTTTACTGTGCTTCAGTAAGCTGTTATCTTTACCTTTTGAGGGCTTTTATCCAAAAACTGGGGATAGAAGGTATTTTGTTTCACATCAAGAAACCATGTTTAAATTCTGCCCATGGATCAGCTTGCTGACTCGTGGGAATCCCTGGATGGATGGCTTGATGCAATCCGTCTGGTATACAAGCTGATTGCAGTTAGGCAAGAGTGAGGTCCTGGCAGGTATCGTAACAAGCTGATTGCAGTTAGGCATTATTTTCTTTTCTTTTGAAGATGTATGATTCATGTATTGAAAGTGGAATATGGCCATTCAAATAAGTTGTATATGATAGAATTTTTGTCATCGCATTTTTTTCTCTGCTTGATCAATGAAGGAGAATATAGATAACAAGTGTATTGGGTTTCAGATCACACCCTGTGGTGATTCTCGTGAAGTATATATATTGATAAAGATTACATAGCATTCCCTCAATTGTAGGGATTGATAATTATGACTGAAATATATTTGGCTAAACTAAAGGAATTCACAACGGTTACAATTAAGAGAGAATCATGGTAAGATATACAGCTGAAGTTCTATTATAGGTAGAGATCATATCTGATTGGGAGTCATAAGTGGTGATGTTTGAATTTGATTTGAATTCTTCCTTTCCATGGTTATCAATCAATTGCTGTACATTATTTTAGTTTTGGTAGGCAGGTGAGTGATCTTGTCGAGACTTTTGATGCGGATTATAGCAGATGAGTTCGATTCCTTGTTTTGTTTCAATAGTAACATTGGCACCAAACAGTATATTGCATTTTTGTAACAATTCCAATGATTAAGAATTGGGGTTGGAGCCATCCATGATGACACTTTCACGCAATGATGTACGACTGAAAGCATAACATGATTCAGAGGCTTTTAATTTACAGAGCAATATTTTGCCTGAAGTTTTCAGTAATTTTCATCCTATGGCAAGGTAGAGAGAAATGAGGCAAATTGTGGAGATTTGATCAATTTCCATGTTTGATGGAGACTCTTAAATCTTTGAGAGTTTCTTTCAGCACACACATGCGCTAGCGCGCACGCATTTCTTTTCATCTGGTGCATACTGCATAGAGAGAAAATGTGTACTGCCTTATAATTGGCTTCGGCCTGCTTTCCATCTGCAGTGCGGAAATTAAATGAAACAGGAGGCATTTTAAAGGCTGCGTCAGTCAAAGCCAGGGGGATCAAGTATTATTAACGCCCATTTTGGTGATATAATCTGACAACAATTTTTCTGGAACTTACAATATGTATCGAGTAAGTTCTTTCTAGGAAGCTACAAATTTCATGCAGATAGGTGGCTTTACTTGGGCCAAAGCAAGAACAGCTTCAGGAAGAGTCCACAGCCCTTCTCCACAGATTAATCCTGAGGCGACAGAAGGAACCATGAGCTCAGCTTCCTTGGTGTTTCGTTTATGCCATATTAAAACAATCAAACTTCCAATACTCATATCTATGGCAAAGGAAGCACCAATGAGAAATGGAACACCCATGACCATAGGAAGTGGCATCCATTGTCCGATCTTCTGCGGTGAAAAATCTCTCACCAGGTTAATTGCTATAGCAAAAGCAAAGAAACCATAGCATAGCTGCAAGCAATGTTGGGGCAGAGCTGAGAAACCATCAACACCTAGAATTGCCATGTTTCTGTAAATTAGGGCATAAGGAGCTTTAAATTCTCCATATGGATTTCCAATATCAAATGCCTTGTAAAATAGGAAAAAACTGCTAGGAGCTGCGATGCACCCAATTGCTGTGCCAACAACCTGGCTCAAAAACATTGCTCTGGGGGAGGTGGATGTCAATTGTGCTGTTTTGAAATCCTGCATCAGGATGCAAGCAACAGAAAGAACGGATTTAACAAGGCCACATCCGGCAAGTGCTGCCACCACACCATTCTCTCTCCCGGATACCGCTGCTAGCACAAAGAGCGCAACTTTCCCATAATTATAGGCCATGTTCATATCGGTTAGACCAGCTCCATAGGCATTGCAAAATGCTAAAGATGGAGCAAGAACATAAGCGGCAATGACATAATACCACTTAAGCTGAGGGAATATGATTGGCACTGCAATTACGGATAGAATAGAGAAGGCTACGTATCCAATGACTGCTACCCACAAAGGTATTGTCTCTCTGAGGAACGTTTCATTTACTCTTTGATCATCAAGGTGCTTCTTCTGGTGATCCACAGCTGCTGGGAAAGAAATAAAGTTAACAAGTAGCGTACACTGCAACTGAAGCTTCAATCTACTTAGCAGCATTTGTTTACAGAACAGGAAAGAGCTGTAGAGGATAAAATAAAAGGATCTCCAATTTACCTGCACTGAGTTTCTTGTCCCTTACTCTGCCATGAACATTCATGATTGTACAAACCATTACCTTAACGAAATTGTAGAGCCCATCTCCTAGGATGAGAGCAACTGCTAAGAAAACCTGTCAAATTACAGCCATAAATTAAGGATCAATAAAATTTTAGAAGGCTAAGAAAACCACACACTATTATCTGTTTCTGACCTTGTAACCATACAAGCTCTTCATGCTAGTTTCTTCTAAAGAAGCTGGAAACCAGTCTCCCTTAAGTTGACCAATAAGTGGCCACATAACCCCATATGAGAGCACAGCTCCAAGAAGCAAAGACAAGTTCACTAGATGAGAAACAAGCATTCCAGCTCCAATGAAAGTGGTGTTAAAATCAAAGAAAAATCTACGAAACACCCAAAACCAGAAAGAAATGGTCAGTAACATGTAAAATAGAGGATAATTTAATCAGGAGGAAATAGATGTAAATACGTGTGCTTCCAAGCTTTCAACCCAAAAGTAGGGAACTGTGAGAATCCACATCCTTCTTTCCCAGTGTAAAACCACTGAAAAAATGCCCATAAGAAGCTGATTGAAAAGTACTTCATGAATCCACGAACTTGTTTCCTGTAAATTGTAATAGTAACTCATCATATTATTTCAAAGTTTGGTTTTTATAGATAGCATATGAGGTATGCTAAATTTAGATGGTAAATATATATATATACTTTGCCATCTTATTTCCTCTGCTATGGAAACCATTGATGAGAACTGCAGTTGCCATGCCACTTGGAAACGTTAAATTCATGTCTACTATCAGAATCTGCACCCAAAAGGCCAAACCAAACCGTTAGGAATATTTCAGCAAGAAAATCCCTAGCTTCATAAATTAAGATCTTGGAACCTTAGCTAGTTAGTGCGTAATCTATCTAAAAAAATCATCTGAACTAAAAGCTTAAGTTGATAATCATTTTGTTATCTCATTTTAGCGCAATAAGTGAAATTTTATTATATAATTTATATTATTCTCTGATGTATTATTAAATACCGTCAAATTTTTAATCATTCTAAATGGAAAGATTATTGGCACTATTTATACCTTTCTAAGTGGAATCAACACAAAAAGACCAACAAAGCAAACTAGGAACAGGTATCCACACATCCAACCAAATCCAGGTTCCTTTATAGAAGTTGAAGGATTTCCTTCGGTATGCACCCCTGACAACTCATATGTCTTCCTGTTTAACCCCAAAAGATAAGAAGCAAATCCACCTGTTGCCCAAGATAAATGAAAACCAACGTTAGTAACCTCAACTTGGCCTGGAATACTAAGATAAAATACTGTTTTCTACAAGGGTAATTAATCAGAGTATCAAAGCCTCAAACCTCCATGTGCTAGGCTATAGCATGCAACTGCACAGGTTTGTATCATCGTATTCTCTTGCCGAGTAAAGGGTTTGACTACAAATCCTGCCCTTTGAAGCATTTTTGTCCAAGATCGAACAAATACAAAAGCAAGAAGTGCAGCAGAGACATTAAAATTTGGAGCCAGCCCAGTTGTGAGGTTTAGCTTCATAACTATCACACTGTAGATGGCTCCAATAAGAATGCTCGCTGTGAACCCTCTTACTGTGATTTGCTTTGTCCATGGTTGAGGTCTCCTTGACCCTTCTGGTTCATCTTGTGGATCTACCTCCATCTCCATCTCCATCTCCTCCCTCTCAATCTCTTTCTTTTCTATTGCTTCTTCAATCTTCATGGCTCTAGCTAGGCAGTAGTTAGTACTGTATTCAGCATGTATGAAATGAAGTGAGGAGAGGATAGAGTTCACAAAGATATAAAACTATGCATGCACGTTCTTAATTACCTTGGCTCTTTTAATTATTACTTCTCTTGGATCTACTTGGAGCAGGTAATCTTCTTTTCCTACCTAAGTGGTGGGACTACAGACGAATTGTATAGACTTAAGCTGCGGTCTATCAGATCTATGTCCTCTTCACATACACTAATCAAAGTGCCTGTAAGCTGTGGTGATTTTGACATTTGCTCAAGCGGGATTTATGGCCTGTCCACAATTTGTAATCATGCTAGAAACTCAAAACTAATCAGATGATTTAATTTACTTTCTCCTATGCAGGATTGAATTTATTACCTTTTTTTACATCACTAGCAATCCCCACCTACAGATTGAACATGTCTATGCATGTCCCTTTTTATACAAAACTGGGACAAATTAAATTATTGTGCATCTCTCTCTCGGTTAAATTTTTTTTATTTATAAGATTTTTAAAAGTACTTTCTACTTTAAAAAAATATTAAATTAATATTTTTAATATTTTTTAATTTTTTAATGCACTATTGTCAAAACTAAAAAAAATATAAAAAAATTATTTTAATGTACTTTCAAAAAATAATTATTTAAAAAAACACTCTACACTACAATCGCAAACACATTCTTAGAGGCCATTTGTTTTTATAGTCAAAATTGTGTTAAGGTGCTTTTAAGATGAAAAATATTAAATTAATAATTTTTTAGTATTTTTTGATAATTTTGACAGGTTAATCTCTCAAATAAAATAAAATAAAATTTAAAAATAAATATTTTAATATATTTTTAAATAAAAAATATTTTTAAAAATATTTTTCACCACGTTATCAAATATTGAATTAAGATGACTATACTATAATTCATATCAATTATAGGTAGACCTATAAGATCTTAAAATTCATCATCATTAGACCGAATATATAGCTGACCTTATCATTGACCTCTTTTTTTTTTTGTTTCCTCGTCCTCCATTAATGCTGTGGAAATGTAAGCTCTCATAGTAGCAAAGTGGGATGTTGACGCGTCAGTCATGCAATTAAGTGGACAATGATAGGTGAAGAAAAAAACTTCTTCTTTTTTGTCGTCATGGCCCATGGTCAATGTGAACCGCAGGTCAATACCTGCACAATGGATTGGTTTAAAGATACTTATTATTGTACAGTCTAGTTCGAACATATAAATTATATTATTTTTTAATATATATTTTTTTAGATTTTTAGAATTGAAATTTATATAAATTTATTATTATTTTATGCTTAATTTTTATTAATTAAAATCAGTCGATTTTATTTGATAACTATTCGATGCGATCGTAATTTCGTTGAATAAGATTTTGAAATTTGAATTATATTATTATAAAATTTTCTACTTGCAATAAACTATAACTTCGAAGACTAACGGAAAAAAATGGATTAAAAGTCAAGCGTTTGTCTCTTTTTCCATACCAAAAAACCACACTGATATTCTATTTTCTTAATTAATTCTAAAATTGCTTAGATTAAAAATGGATTAATGAAAAAACTAGTTCAACCACAATCTCCAAGGTGATTTGAATAATAAGTAACTAGTGCATGGGAGGTATAGGGTTTTTTTTCTTTCTAGAAAGAAAGTGATTTTATTTTATTTTTTTTATAATTAATATGAATATCCAAATTAATTTACATATATCTTGATTAATCTTAAAAATTAACGATTATATAAAACTTTAATACACTCAATCTTATAATTATTAAAAAGTAAATCAAAAACGTATATCTATCCTTTTATCATGATAACAGATAAATAAGCTGTCATTTCGATGTGTTTCTTTTTCTCAATTTTGTTTTTTTTTTTTAATATTAGCACTCACGATAATCTCCCAAGGCATTCATGAGCACAAGTTGTGCAATATTCAAACCTGTCATTTTTAGATGAAAAATACATGATTTTATTAGATTTGGAAAAACTTCAATTCAGCCCCCCATGCAATGCCTCATTATCAATTGAGTTCAAAGCCTTTTATTTCAATCAATTTTAACCCAAATCTAATTGATATTAGGTAATTTCATCCCTTTATTAATTTATTTGCAGCAATTTATATGTAATTTGGACATGATCAGCAGGTGTTTCCATCCAAGGCACCAAAATACGTCCCAAGATGTTCTAAGAGATAATTTTAACACTAAATAATATTAAACATTCCTCCATTCTACTAATAAAATTCAATGTTAAGAAAGTCCTTTATAGTAAGTTGAAGTTTATTTTAATTTTGAGAGTGCCACTAACAATAGATGGAGGAAGGGGCTAAAATAAAATAAAATAAAATAGGACACAATTGATAATAAGATAATATCTTAAGGGTTACTTTGAAGTTTTCAGTTAGATTAATATGAAAACGGCTGAAGATAATAATTGGTGAGTTGAATATTCCGAGTCCGTCCAATTTTCTCCGCTCTTTCAGCAGCACTCTTTGTTTAAAGAACTGGGTCAAATATCTCATTCTGCGTCAAGTTATTACAACCTGGAATCCTTAAACCCGCTGCACTCGTCTATTATTTTATCATTTTTTTTTGAACAACAAACGTAAATTCCAAAGGATTACTTGTATCGCTATCTGAAAATTGTTTAATACAAAAAAAAAATCATCGATAAAAAGATATCGTTGGAAAACTATGATGATATTTATTAACGAAACATACCATTGTTGTTTCTATCTATAAATACTGAAAGAATTATAGGTAAAGATCAAAAAATAAAAATAAAATAAAATTAAACAAATGTTTCCTTGTTATTTTCATCGGAAAATATAACGTGTGAATATTACAGATGAAATTATTGATGCAATGTAACTGTTGCTAATATTCATTGCTAAATTTTTTTGTAATATTTAAGTTACAACATGTCAGATCTTCTCTTCCCCTCCCTCATTTCTTCTTCTTTTTCTTCTTCTTTTTTTTTTTCACAAAAAACATCATCATTCCCCCCTTATTTTTTTACAAATCAAGCTCCAATCATCACAAATTTAGTCACCCCAACACTTAGTCTATCAGTATCTCTATTCTTGTTCCATTATTTTTTAAGGTTCGCCACATCAAGTTAGCAGACCTACTTGTTTTTTATTGCAGTTCATTTTTTTATGTTAGTTTTTTTGGCATTTTTATGTAGTATATGAGTTTACTTGTTTTATAGCTTTTTTCTAAAGAAATTTATTGTGTGAATGTATGGTTTGTACATTTTAGGGTGTTTTTTGAGAGTTTAAAAAATTATATTTGTTTTTCACGTGATGAAATTAAGTTTAATCTTGTAACTCGGGTGTTTTATAATAATATTTTGGGTAGTCTTTTGTACAGGGAAGGTGCTGTCAAAATTAATATTTTTAAAATAGGATTTAATGATAATGTTATTACCTTGTTTTATACTTAATTTTTTTTAGATGAAAAAAAGAAAGTTATTAGAGAGTAATACAAGTATGAGTATTGCTGGTTTTTCTAGCAGCACTTCTGATGACTATAAGTCGCTAGGTGCCAACCAAGACACCAAGTATAGGCACCCTCTCTCGACGCAGGCTCATCAAGTGCAAGGCCAGCTTGCAGAGGGGTGTCCCTTCTGAGAAGAATGTATATGTTGAGAAGTATATTGTTCAGTGGAAGCTCGACCACAATAAATAAGTTTGTTTTCCTTTCCTGCGCGATAAAAAAAATAAACAACAAATGATAATTTTTGAATAATTAATTTCAATGAACAAATAAAATTTAAGGTTTATAAATGTAAAGACTGCTCGCACGATAATTTCAGTGATGAAGTCATTGATAAAAATGCTTTTATTTTAATGAAGTCAGGTTTTTAAAAATCTTGAATGGAAGCCTATAATTGATGCTTGGTTTAGGAGGTTCAAGATTAATATATACACAAACAATTCTTTTAATATTTAATTTGGTTAGCTTTTTAATTTTAATAAACTAATTATTTTATGAAATTAACGTGTAAGAAAAAAAAATTACTAGGAGGAGGTTGGCAACGTTGTTGCCAGGAGAGCATAGAAAAACCACAACACAAGTAGGTAATTAAATTAAGATTGAATTCAAATTATGATTTTTTTAAATGTTCAAATTTTATTTTTCATAATCTTAACCAATAATTGTTTTTCTCTACAAACCAAATCGCATGATTTATGGTACGAGGCCAAAAAAAAATCAAAGTATGCAAAAGAAAAAGGTTTTCCATGCTAGGATGACATGGTAGTGTGGAGGCATTTTAGACCTCCACGTATCTTGGAGGCTATTTGGGATGCTTATATCCAAAATACGATGTTTGAGCATTTCATATGGTGGTCACAATCTAGTGGGGAGAACTAGACCAAGAAGATTCATGGTTCCATTACCACACATACCGGTAGATCGATTCTGTTTATTTTGCATGTAAAGCAAATTTTAAGATTATGTTTTATAAATTCTTTCAATTAATTATTGTATTATATAAAAATATTTAACTAACAGTAACTTTTTTTTGCAGGTTGTGGTGTTTAGACACGATCCAAGACTGATGAAACTTTTTGTTGATAAAGTTTTTTCGCTGAAACCTACATGTGAAATGAGGACTGTTAGAAAAGGGTGCAACAACTCGTAGATAGCTAAGCTTGAAAGCTCGTGATATGTGGGATTTCAATAAATTTTTTTGTTAAGTTATTAATTTTTTAAATTTGCTGATTTTTTTTCCAGGAAATATAACACCCGATTGCATGAGAGATATGAGAATGATCTTTCGATATATATGGAACTCAATCTAGGTTTGTGGTTGGAAGCTAGATCGTCCAGCAAACCCGATAGAAATCAAGTATACAATATCTCTAACATTATACCAAGGGTATTCGACTGTGTAGGAGATTGTATGAGAACAAGTTTAAGCTCGGACCACCTGACTTAGTGTTGAGATGACCTAACTTAGGTTTAAGACAGCCAGATGAGGGATAAAGTGAATGTCTTCGAGCAGCTGTTGGCAACCCTCACTTGCACATATGGTCAACCATATTGCCCTCCTAATTCTGGTAAAGATCTGCCTCCTCCCTCTTCTCTAGCTTTTTTTCACCAGATAAATTATATTCAATAATATTTTTTAAATTAATAATAAAAATTTGGTTTTTTATTTTAGTTTAATTCTTTTTTATTTTAATTTTTAAAAAATATTAAATACAATGCTAATAAAATTAGCGATAAAATTTACATTACTGATTGAATGATTCACTGATTAAGTCTCTCAGAAAGTTCTAGAGAGTTGAAAATGAATAGAACTTACCACTCTTAGATATAATTTTTTAATGACTTTGATTTTATCAGTAATATGTATATGATTATCAATAGACTTATTAATGATTTATTTTATCGATGATATACCATAATTACCTATAGATTTACCAACGTAGTAGATGCCAGTAAATGTTTTTGTTTGAGACACTATTTCTACATGAAAATCCATTGAAGATTACATTACTAATGAAATAACAGACAAAATATAACTTAGCAAAGATATGTTTCTGTACATAAATTTATATTCGTGACTCCGTCAGTAAGTTTGTTTTCGACAGAAAATTAATCCCTAGCTGCGTATTGCTAGCTCAATAGGATCTTTTCATGTTGACAGTGACTGCTCACTAGCTAGTGGTGTCGTGCATCCGCAGTAACAAAGAAAATAAGAACCTTCCTTTCGTTAGATCCTATGATCTATCTTTTGTTACTCGTGATCGACCTTCAAGGTACGTGGAAGTGGATATTCCAGAATTTCGTTACCTTTTTCATATGATGTTGCCTAATACGTGTTCCCAAGAGAGAGAGAAAAGTGGCTAACAAAGGATAAGAGTAGGCAGGCGCCCCAAATGTCTTTTCATGGCTGGTCTAGCAGCAGCAGCAGGTCGGCAAGGGGATCCCTAATTACAATCTTTACTCTTACATCTCAGCGTAAATATATAATTTTTATTAACCATTTACTTCATTTGGATATGAATAAGATGTGCAAGCTTGATGGGGGAGGAAAACTCATTGATCAGCGCGGGCAAATTACTGAGAAAATGAGCAACACCCCTCTTTCCTCAATCCATGGAGGTTCTAGTCAGCGAAACTAATGTCTGTATACTCGTGTTAACAATAAACAAAGCAACTATTATATATATATATATATATATATATATATATATATATATATATGGGGGATTTACTATATGTGCAAAATGCATAAGCTTCCCTCTTAGATTTTACAATGGACCAGAGCGGTGCCTGTTCTTTAAAATAT